>JAAHTH010000766.1_pt1 | contig 30158 bp, 31 predicted proteins | sample 6116091 | NCBI WGS metagenome assembly JAAHTH01 (sample SAMN13939990, study PRJNA603662) | sponge metagenome | isolation source: marine sponge | host: Mycale hentscheli | place: New Zealand | collected 2006
GCGGTGATTTTCATACGCGAAGTCTATCATAATTAGTGTTAACAGGCCCTAGATAAAACGGATACTTCGATTTGCAGATGACCACCGCCGCCGCCATCGTCGGTTTTGTGGCAATTTCCCTCCCGCGCAAAATAGAAGCCCAGAAAAGCAAATCCTGAATCTTATCCGCCTCCGCCGCCAACAAATAACGTGCTTTTGCCATTGACTGTTCCTCTTTCGCATCAGAGATAAATGGTTTGTAGTGGGTTGATGTGGCGAATAGGGAATTCAAACCACCAATCACCTGTGCGCACCGAATAGCGCTTCGAGTGCTACACGGCGAACCGGTGCGTAGCGAAGTTCCAGTATTTCTGCTCGGGCTATCGGCTGACAGGATCCCTAGCATCAGCCGGACACGCGCCGCGCGCGATTCCGACAGCGCCCCCCCACGGGCGATAGCTGCCCGTTGACGCGGCGGCCCCCGCGCGGCCCGGCGGGATAGAACGTCGAGCGGCTCGAACCAGCACTGCGCCGTGCCGTCGCGAAACGGGCGCTTGTGCTCGTTCACCACCCGCCCATCCGTCCACCACCCGATTAACCGAAATGTTGTCGCCGCTGCCGACCGGGACAACCTTGCCGCCGATGTCTCGCCCGGCGCAGATCGCCCGCGCGAACACCTCGGCGACATCGTCTATGTAGACATACTCGGACTCCTGCTCGCCGTCCCCGTATACGGTGAAAGCGTTGCCCCGCGGTGTTTCCATCAAAAGGGTTGGGATGATTTTTTGATAGCTGAACGGCGCGCCGTCCGCGCTCTTTTCTTCAAACACGACAATCGGTTTGGCGACGCGCTCGCCGCGCATGACCGTCTCCTCGCCCTGGATGAGCCACAAAATTTCCGGCATGGGCGCGCGCTTGCGCCATTTCCCCGAGCGCTTGCAGATGCGCAAACAACGTACTCTTGTTGTCGGCGATACCGCGCGCGTAGATGCGCCCGTCTATTGTCTCGCAGTTCCACGGCGAGGCGCTGCGCCACGTGTCTTCGCGGGGGACCGGCGCGACATCGCAGTGCCCGTAGAGCACGATGCGTTGGCGCGAGTTCACCGCCGCGCGATGCGCGATGATCGCCGGCTGGTGCGAGTGCTCGCCGCCTTCAACGCGGCTCTAAAACCCGGCCTGGTGCAACCGCGCGCGAACGAACTCAATCGCGCGGACGTTTTCGTCCGGCAACCCTTGAACCGAGCGGATGGCGATGAACTCGTCGAGCGCATCCCAATCAATTGGGGCGGTTTTCATTGTTGAAGGCGGCTGCATGGAGTTGGTTCCACTCGGTGTAGGGTGCGCAAAACACGTTGCGGCTGCGGTGCTTGCGGAAGGACGCCGCGCTGATCCAAAGCCGCTCCACAACATCGGTGACATCGGCGCGCGCCGATGCCCCACGCTCCGACATTTTTTCAACGATGCGGTTGCGGTTGGCTTGGTCGCACAGCAAATCGACCAGCGGCTCGCGCGAGTTCAGCAGGCGCTGCACCTGCGTCTGTATGCGGCCGGTGGCGCCGAACATGCCGCCGGTGCGGGTAACCGTCGGGTTTTTGTTCTCGTGCGTGTTGCCGACCCCTCCGCCGGGCGCACCGAAAACCGGAAACTCGTCATCGTTCAGCACCTCGCCCTGTTTTACCGTGACCTGGGCGTTGGTCGGGTGCCAGTCGGCGTTGGGGGGCCAGTAGCGGGTTTCCCGTGGCAGCCACAACACAATATGCGCGATGCGCGTGCCGGGCTTGCTGGTGGGGGCGCTGCGGTGCCAGGTACGGCTGTGCAGCACAATCAGGTCGCCGGCTTTTACCGGCAACCGCGTGGTGCGCGCAGCGCGCGGCAACCGCGCATCGTCCTGCATGAAATCAACCGGCTCGGACGCGCCCCATAGGTGAGAGCCATCCACCACCTCCAGACAGCCGCGCTCCACCGGCGTGTCCTGCGGCGTAAACCAAGTGGACAAGCCGGTGCGATCGACGGGCCAATACATCGAGTCCTGATGCCACGGCACCACGCCATTGGCGCCCGCATGCATTTTGCAGATGATGTGGTCATGGAACAACCGCGCGCCGGGCAACTCCAGCATCGCCGCCGCAAGCGGCGCGATGTCGCGCAGGGCGAGTTCGAACCGAGGGTCAACCTTCCAAAGGTTGCGCCACTGACTGATCACCTCCAGGTAGCGGGAAACGGGGACGCCGATGTCGGCGGCAAAGTTTTCCGTCATGTACCGCCATGCGTCTTCAACATCGTCCATGCGCGCGCGCGACAGCGGTTTGCGCAGCACCACCCAGCCGTTGCGGTTGAAAAACTCGACCGAGCCGGCATCCGCCCGGTCGAACACAATGGGGGTTGCCGTTGCCGTCCGCGCCGATGCTTCGGGCGCCGCCGCATCACTTGTCTGTTGCATTGATAAGCTCCACGCATTTGCGGTAAAGGGGCGCAAACAATCCGCCGTCCGCGCCGCCGTCAAAGTTTTGTTTGACCCAGCGCAGGCGCGTTTGGAAACCGGCGACCCGGCGTCTGCCGGGAATATCGCGGATAATTTTATCACGCAGGACAAAACCTCGGTTGGCTTCCCAGCGGTAAAGGCGCACCCCGCTGAGAAACGGACCGAAGCCGACTTCGCCGTAGTGCCGGGCGCGCATGGAATCGAAGTGCGAGTAATGCACCGGGCGCAGGGCGATGGTTTGGTTGGCAACGCGTCCGCGCGCGCTAGACCGGCTTTGCCAAAGCGTGGCGCGCGCGCCGCGGACTTCCAGCGCGTATTCAAATCCGAGAGGCGCGGCCGATGCGCCGTCGATAATCGGCAACGGCGTCAGATACGGGAAACCGTTGCCGAAATCCACCCAGTATTTTTGTGGCGCGCGGTTCTCGAAATCGATGATGATGCCGATGTGGCAGTCGGGCTCGTGCATGGAGGCCGGCAGCAGGCCGGCATTGAAGCCGAGCCTGTGCAGCAAGGCGCACAGGAAAAAATTATGCACATCGCACGGTCCGCCCAGCCCGCGCAACATCATTTCAATGATTTCGTCCTGTGTCGGCGGACGGCGGGGACCGGTCAGCATGCTCAAATTGTTGAACGGAACACGCGCAAAGCAGGCGCGCAGCAGTTCGGCGAGGTAGGGCAAGGACGGCGGCCGCTTGCGCGCCCCAATCAACTTCAGAAACCGCCGGCAGGCGGCGTCGTCAAGCCAGTTTTCCAGCCCGCTGCTCATTGGTGATGCCCCCTTACAGGCTGCGCGAGACGCGCGACGGTTTTAATATCCACTGCGCGGCGGCGGCGCACGATGCAAAGGTTTTCAGGTCCATGTCGGGAAGCTTCCGGCGGGATGCGATTGTGAACCCGGCATCGCGGAACATGTTTTCCAGCATCACCGGCGGGCGGTGAACATGCCGCCGCACCGCGCCGGTGATGCCGGTTTGCTTGCGGTAGAGAAACTTGCCGCCACTGCTCCAGCACCGGGTAAAGCGCGCCCGTGCCGGGCGGCAGCGGCGGAAAACCGGGCGGCTGCTCCAAGTGCGGATGGGTGCCGCAATCGTGTTAAAGGCGACTTTCGCAGTTGCCGCGCCGGTGTATCCCAGTGGCAATAAATGCGCCACGCAACGGCTTTTGCCCCACATACCATGGACGATCTGGCGTTTAAAGCCATTAACTTGGCCGTCAGCGGATACAGGTGGATCGGATTGTAGGCGCCGCAAGCGGCGGCGTAAGGCCGCCCCATACCGGCGGCCAAGTGCCAGTGCTCGGTCTCCCGATATTGCAGTTCTTGCACCGGAGCCTTTTTGGCTTTCTCCGCGCCGCTGCCGCCCTTGCGGACCAGCATAATGCTGAGTTCTTGCCAAATCAGTTCACCGCCGGCATAAGGGGGCGTAAACCTCGGTGATAATACTGATCTCACAGCCTTTACTGACCCTCTGCGCACCATCAAGCCGGACCTCGAAATCCAGAACCTCGTCCACACTAATGGCGCGTTTTTGGCTTATCCGGTTGCGAACGTGAACCGCAGCGGTGGGTGTGAAGGGGAATTCCGGTTCCAGCATCATCTGCATATACAGCGCAAAAGCCATAATATGAGGATAGGGCAACGGCAGCGTAGCGCCCTGGGCAAAGCCGCAAACCGAATTGAATTTAGCCAGCTTGGCCGAATCAATACGGATACCGGCGGCCACTATTTTTAGCGGTGGAAACTCCGGTTCTTTGTGGGGTGGTTTTCGCGTGGTGGCAACCTTGAACAACATACCGGCCCCATGCCGAGGATGGAGGCCACTCGAATTTCACGCGAAGGACTAGTCATTCTTACGTTCTCACTTTAGGGCACCTCTAAAAATGCACTTTTTCCGCGATTGCGGCGTCAGCTCCGTGCTCGAATCCTCATGTATGACTATACACTGCGGTTCTGCGCGCGGTGCTTCCTTGCACTCACGAAAAAATTACTATTTTTAGAGGTGCCCTAATGACTATTCTCATCCTCCGGCCCGGTGGGCAGAAAACGCGAGACGCTCTGAGCCAATTGCAACGCGATTACGATCTACCCGAGACGGGCAAAATCGATAAAGCAACAAAAGCAGCATTGCAGCAGGGACGAAAAATCTTTCGCTTTATTGGCGATTAGGTAACAGTACTTGGTCGGGCCTTCATCGCTTCGTACCAGCGTTCGCGATTTTTCCAAGCCGGGTCGAGCGAAAATCCGGCCTCGTACCGCTTGTCATGTGCAGTCTCGGGGCCAATGAACAACACAATATAGGCACTCGAAAAACCTCCAGCTAACCATTCTTTCCCTTCTAGCCCCTCATTCACCAATGGTAAGCGGGATAATAAGACTTTACGGGCATGGACAAGGGTATCACCCTTGGATAGTATCAAGCGTGAAGCGGTTAAGAAGATGCCAATTTCGCAGTGGCGTTCCCACATTCGGACCTGGGCTCGTGAAACAGCATCCGATTGATGAGCGGTGGATCGGGGTACAGCTTTTCCAAGGACTTCATAATCGGCAGGGTTGCGACGAGGACTGTACCGTTGTCGAGTTGAAGAATAGGGACGCCGGCAAAAGGATTCTTTTTCGGGAACTCCGGTGTTTCCCGCTCGCAGCATATAAGAGCCTCTCTAAATAATCCACATTCTGAAATCTGATGATCAATAAAATCAGTCGGTTTCGCTCTAGCGAAATTGTCGAAATCGTAATTTTCAGAGGTGCCCGTAAGTCAAGCTCTTTAAGCGGGATAGCGAGCTGTTTCTCCGTCACATGAAGCCACACTTTGCGAGGGTGCGGGCGTGCGTTCGGACCATCGGGCTCTTGGCTGTGGCATCGAATATAGTCCGAGACCAGTATGAGTGAGCGTTATGGAAGTTTTTATCACCTGCCCCTCACAACGAGACAGAAAGGCTCTGGCAGGCATGCCGGGCTATCATTTCCATATGCTCGATACGCCACTCAATGCCAGGACGCCCTCGCCTGATTTTCATCTCCTGGCCTATATTGATGAATGCCGGGAATATATTCGCACGCACCCGATCGATGCTGTTTTCTACTCATACGATGTGGCCGATTTGGTTGCCGCTGCTTTGTGTGAAGAGTTTGGCTTTCCCGGCCCAAGTGTTGAATCGATGTTCCTGTGCACGCACAAATACTATGGCCGCAGGGCAGAGCCACATCCTATTTTATGTGAAGCGATCGACTTGCATGATCCCAATCCGCAGGTCTCTCGCTATCCGTGTTTCCTGAAGCCTCCTTGGCTGAACCTGGGGATTTTGGGTTTTGCTCTGGAAACGCCTCGAGACCTGAGCCAAGCCCTTGAGGTCGTCCGGCGAGAATATCCTGCTTGGTCTCCACTCTACATGCCTTTTTTCCGACGGTATATCGATCTCTACAAATATCCGCTGGCTGTACAAGACATGGTGTTGGTCGAGGCGTTTGTCGATGGTCCGCAAGCCATAGTCGATGGCTGGGTATACCAGAACGAGCCCCATATTTGGGCGATCATCGACACCAATACCTATCCGGGCACACGAGTCATCGATAATTTCTCTTTACCCTCACGTCACCCGGCCCACATTCAGGACCAACTGGTGGAACAAGCCTGTCAAGCGATTCGCAATGTCGGACTGGATAATGGATTTTTTAATATTGAATTCTGGTGTCATGAAAAGAGTGTCACGCTGACCGAAGTCAACGGTAGGGCGGCGACGTGTTTTTACGACCTGTATCGCAACTGTCTTGGCGCATGCATCTACGAAGCCGGCTTAGCTTTGGCGTGTGGACAGTCCCCACAGCTTGATTCCACTGGTCCTAACGTCGTGGGTGGACAATTCAATTTGATTACTTTTGCCGAAGATGCGGCTGATAATCTTCTTGATCATGAACAAGCCCGAGTGATCCCTAATATGACGATCTACTGTGAGGAGGGAAGTCAGGTCAAGCAAATAAGCGAGTTTGGCATTGTCCTGGCCCAGGTTGATCTGTTCGGGCAGAGTTATGAAGAAATACATGACCAAGCCGAGGAACTGCGGTGCCGTTTGCTCAAGCAGCCGGACAGCTCACCGTGGTAAGAAAATGATGAATGAAAGACAAGAAAAAACTAGATCGACGAGCAAAGTGTTTTGCGTTCAGTGTTCATAATTCATTATTTTTCCCACGTGGGCACCTGCTAAAAATAGTAATATTTTCGTGAGTGCAAGGAAGCACCACGCGCAGAACTGCAGTGTATAGGTCATAACTGGGGATTGGAGCACGGCGCTGACGCCGCAATCGCGGAAAAAGGGCATTTTTAGCAGATGCTCATATGACGTTCATCCGCTCAGTGCCGGCAGACGGATCCGTCCAATAGCCGTTTATTCATCATGCTGCACACGGCGGATAAACGCTTGACTGTACGATGACGGCAGCGGCGAATCATTGGCCGCCGTCGAACAAATGTTGCCGCACGTGGACATGAATCCCGGCCGGGTGTGCCCGATTCAACCGCGGGTTTTTGAAGCGCTGCGTGCCATCCGGACTGAACACAAGAAGCTGCCTGCGGCGGAATTTACCGGCCACACCATGGGGTAAAAGAATCCGTCGAATAAACTCATGTATTTGTCATCACTGCTGTCCCGCAAAGTGGTTGAACACAGCGTATAACTTATTGATTCACATAAAAATTGACTATGGCATTGTGTTTGAAACATGAAAACAGTTTTTCCAAAAATTTCAAAAGCTTAGTATGCTCTATGGGACAGCAGTGATTTGTCATATTGCACGATGTGCAATATGCAAGCATCCAATGAGAAACGAAAACCATGCATTTCGAATTGAGCGAAGAACAACAAATGGTGGTCGATAGCGTCCGCGCTTTCGTCGAGCAAGAAATGATGCCCCACGAAGAGGCCGTCGAGCAAAGCGGTCGATTGGACCCGGAACTGCGCGCGCAGATTCGTCAAAAGGCCATCGCCAACGGTTTTTACTCTGCCGGCATGCCCGAGGAACTCGGCGGCGGCGGCCTTGACCAATTGACTTTGGCGCTGATGAACCGCGAACTGGGCCGCACCAGCTACGCTATGCAAATGCAGTGCGGCCGCCCCAGCAATATTCTGCAAGCCTGCGTCGGCGCGCAACGCGAAGAGTATCTGCTGCCGGCGGTGCGCGGCGACCGCGTGGATTGTTTGGCTTTGACCGAGCCTGACGCCGGTTCCGATCTGCGCGGTATGCAATGCCGGGCGCAAAGAGACGGCGATGATTATGTTCTGAACGGCACCAAACATTTTATCAGCCACGCCGACGAGGCCGATTTCGCCATCGTCTTCGCCGCTACCGGCGAAGTGCAAACTGACGACGAACTCGTCAAGAGAAGCGGCCCGCGAAAGAAAATCACCGCTTTCCTGGTCGATAAAGGCAGCCCCGGTTTTACCGTACGCGACGGTTACCAATCCGTATCCCATCGCGGCTACCACAACTGCATTCTCGAATTCGACCACTGCCGGGTGCCGGCCGGTAAAATCCTCGGCGAAGAGCACAAAGGCTTTGACGTCGCCAACGAATGGCTGGCTTCCACCCGCCTCGAAGTCGCCGCCACCTGCCTGGGCCGTGCCGACCGGGCACTGGATATCGCCCTCAACTGGGCCGCCGAACGCAAACAGTTCGGTCAGTCGATCGGCAAATACCAGGGCGTTTCCTTCAAACTGGCCGATATGAAAATGCGCTACGAGGCCGCCGAAATGATGACCCTGCGCTGCGCCTGGAAAGACGACCAGGGCACCGCCAGCGACAGCGACTACGCCATGGCCAAGCTGATGTCCTCCGAAATGCTCGCCTATGTCGCCGACGAGGCTATCCAGATTCTAGGCGGTATGGGCCTGATGGCGGACTTCCCGCTGGAGCGTATCTGGCGCGACGCCCGGGTTGAACGTATCTGGGACGGCACCAGCGAAATCCAAAGACATATCATCTCCCGCAATATGCTGCGCCCCCTCGGCGCTTGAGCCGGGGCTTGCGGCAAAAAGCGCTATCCGCAAAACGATTTTCACAAAAAGGTGCCCAAGAGTCCATGCAGCGATTACTCAATCCTGCCACCTTGGCAGTATTCGGCGGCAACGAGGCGGCCGAGGTGATTCGTCAGTGCAGGCGTTTGGGTTTCGGTGGCGATATATGGCCGGTCAATCCGCGCAAAACCGAATTGGCCGGCATCCCCTGTTGCACCTCCGCCGAGCAGTTGCCCAGTGCGCCGGACGCCAGTTTTGTCGCCGTGCCTGCCACCGCCACCGTAGCCATCATCGGGCAATTGTCACGCATGGGCGCGGGCGGCGCGGTCTGTTACGCTGCCGGCTTCGCCGAGGTTGGCGATAACGGCCGCGCGTTACAACAAGACCTGCTCAACGCCGCCGGCGACATGCCATTGATTGGCCCCAACTGCTACGGCCTGCTGAATTACCTCGACGGCGCCGCGCTCTGGCCTGGCCAGCAGGGCGGCAAAAAATGCGCGCGCGGCGCCGCCATCGTCGTACAAAGCGGCAATATAGGCGTCAGCCTCACCATGCAAATGCGCAGCCTGCCCATCGGCTATCTGATCAGCACCGGCAACCAGGCCGCGCTCAGCGCTCACGACTATATTCACGCGCTGATCGAAGATCCGCGAGTCACCACCATCGGCCTGCATCTGGAGGGCATCGACGATGTCGCTGCTTTTTCTCAAGCGGCGCTCCGCGCACTGGAAAAAAACATCCCCCTGGTAGCCATTAAAACCGGCAGCTCCAACCTCGGCGCCGCCGTCACCCTCAGCCACACCAGCACCCTCGCCGGCTCCGATACCCTGTACTCCGCCCTGTTCAAACGCCTCGGCATCGCCCGCTGCCATAGCCTGACGGAGTTCGTCGAAACCTTGAAGTTCCTCTGCGTCAACGGCGCTCTCGCCGGCAGCAATATCGCCTCCCTCAGCTGCTCCGGCGGCGACGCTTCCCTGGTGGCCGACCAGGCCGAGGCATTGGAGTTGGATATGCCGCCGCTATGTGAGCGATCAAAACAAACGCTACAGGAAGTGCTAGGCGACAAAGTCCGTATCGCCAACCCGCTGGACTACCACCCCTACATTTGGGGCCAGCAGCAAGCGCTGATCGATTGTTATACCGCCATGCTGCAAAACGACTACGACTGCACGCTACTGGTGCTGGATTACGCCGTGCCGGGCTTGTGCGAGCTGGACACTTGGGAGATCGCCGAAAAAGCGCTTATTCAAGCTAAGGCAACCACCGGCAAAAAAGTCGCGCTGGTCGCCACCTTACCGGAAAGCATTCCACTTGAAGCAAGAGAACGGCTGCTGGAGGCCGGCATACCCCCCATGCAGGGCCTTACCGAATGTCTATACGCCATAAAGCACGCCGTGCATTTAGGCGCAGCGCAAAAAAACCGGCAAAACATTCATCCCATCATCACCGCCAAGACTGCCCTAGCCGAAAGCCGGGGAACCGGTGTCCACGGCCGGGCACGCAGGCCGCGGAAGAGAGCATTGGCAACTCCCAGGGAAGGGTTGACGGCGGCCCTGGACGTGGATGCCGGTTGCCCGGTCCGCGCAGAAGTGTGGGATGAACAACAAAGCAAAGCCGCTTTGGCCGGCTACGGAATCACCATCCCCCCGCACCGCTTATGCAGCGCCGCGCAAGCCACCAAAGCGGCGGAGCAAATAGGCTTCCCCGTGGTGGTAAAAGCCGTTTCATCCGAATTGGTCCATAAAACGGAAGCAGGCGCTTTACGCTTGTACCAGCAAAACACCGAGTCCGTCAGCACCGCTGTAAACGAAATGGCGCACTTGTCGGACCGTTTTTTGGTGGAAAAAATGGTGCAAAATCCGGTTGCCGAAATTATTGTCGGCGTTAGCCGTGATCCGCAGTTTGGTCTTACTCTGCTGATCGGCGCGGGTGGTATTGTAGTGGAGCTTCTTAAAGATACTGTTCCTTTGTTGCTGCCCTTGACCCGTGCGGATATTACCGAGGCGCTCCGGTCGCTTAAGGTTTATCCATTGCTTGAAGGCTTTCGCGGCAAACCCGCCGGTGATATCGACGCGTTTATCGACACCGTTGAAAAAGTGGCGGCTTATGCGCTGGATCATTACGACACACTGCTGGAACTGGATATCAACCCCCTGTTGGTTCGGCCCGAAGGCGAAGGGGTAGTGGCGGTGGATGCCTTGATAAAAACGCTTACCCGCCCGCCAAGCGGGTCAGATCTTCCATCGTCTCCAGCAGCGAATTTAATATCTTAGATGCTCCTTGGCCCTGATGCTTCTCGGCCTGTGCTTTTGAGCGCCCAGGCATAGCAGTCAGGTTGTACGGCGTCACCGAGCGCATGGGTGGGTCCTCGAAAGCAGTCAAAGTATGCCGATACTGATGGCGGGCCAACGGATCAATACCACCAGCACCAGCAACATGACGAACGCGAAAGGCAAGGCACCTAGAAAAACATCCTTGAGTGAAATGCCGCAGTCCTCGCCTAGCGAACTCTTGATAACAAAACATGAAATACCGAGCGGTGGTGTCAGCAAGCCGATTTCCGCACCTATTACCGTGACGATACCGAACCACACTAGGCTCGAACCCATGGGTTCGATGATCGGCAAAAAGAGCGGCACGACGATGAGGATGATGGAGGCGGTATCGAGTAGCGTGCCTAGAAACAACATGAGCACCACGTAGATCAGCATCACGCCCAGGAATTCGAGCTGATAGTTGTGCAATAAAGCCGCCAGCACTCCAGGCAAGTCCGCTAGCCCCAGCATGCGGCTGTAGATGGAGGCCGCCGTTATCAAGAATAGGATCGAGGCGGTGATGTGGCCGGTTTCGAGCAGCGCTTCTTTGAACGCCGGCCACGTTAAGCGCCGCCTGAGAACAGCGATGAGCAGCGCTACTATAGAGCCTATGGCGCCCGCTTCCACCGGCGTCATCCAGCCGGTGTAGATGCCGCCCAAGACGGTCACTATAAGCGCCAGCGTGGGCGTGGTGCGCGCCATGATTTGCGCGCCGCTGAGTGGCTGTTGATCGTCATGCATGCACCCGCCGCCTATGCGCCCGCCTATAAAGCGGGGAGTAAAGCGGCCCATGAAAAAGATGGCGGTTATATACGCCAGCGCTAGTAGCAGTCCAGGGCCTATGCCCGCCAAGAACATCTGGCCAACGGACTGCTCCGCGACGAAGGAGTAGATGATGAGCATGGCCGATGGCGGAATGATCATGCCGAGCACGGATGATCCGGCCACCACGCCTACGGCAAACCGTGGGTTGTAGTCGAAGCGAAGCATTTCCGGCACGGCGACCCGAGTAAACACGGAGGCTGAGGCAATCGACGAGCCGGTAACCGCGGCGAATACGGCATTGGCGCCCACTGTCGCCATGCCGATACCGCCGCGCACCCGCTTGAACACATCGTTCATGACGGCATAGATATCCGCGCCGAGTCCGGCTTTGGAGGCGACTAATCCCATGAAGGTAAAAAGCGGTACCGTGGCGAAAGTGTATTCCATGACGTTATCGCTGATCGCAATCTTGAGGAGGTTCAACGCCAGTTCGAAGTTGTCCCGCATGAGCCAGATGGACAGAAACGAGACGACAGCTAGGGCGGCCGGGATATACAGGCCGATGTAGATGAGGACGACGATGGCAACGACGGAGGCGATGCCGAGTTCTAGAGGGCTCATCGGTGTTCGGATTCTTGCCCGCCTGGCTCCCCGGGGGTGGGTGCCATATCCGGTCCGAGTACAACACGAAGCGCGAATAAGGCTGCGCACAGGCAAGCACTCACGAAGATAACCCCTTTCAGCGGCCACCAGGGGGCGGTGAAAATACCCGGTGTCCCGAAGTAGTCATCGGCTTGGTACGCTGCGATGAACTCAGGCCAGATGGCGATGGCGATGACGGCCATCAGCGCGCCGGCCAGCGTGTCTATGCAGCGGTGTAAGCATCGTTGTAACCGCGGTGCGCGCCCGCCCAACAAGATGAGCAGTCCATCGGATCGGGTCAGCCGTCCGGCCCGCACCACGTCGGGCAGTTGGGCGAAGACGATGAACACCAGGGAGAATTGCACCACTTCGACAGCGCCGAGAAACGGCGCGTTGAATACGCTGCGGGCGATCACATCGAAGGTGATCACTAGCACCAAGACCAACACCATCAGTGTGCCGATGGCGTTAGCGCCCATGGCCGCGCCGTGTAGAGCGCGGCGAAGCACCGGCCACATGATGGATTGGCTTTTAGTTGGCCGAGTTCCGGGGCTAGAGTTCCGCCGCCCAGTCGCGCAGTGGCGAGTAACCGGCGGCTTTGAGTTTAGCGATATACGCTTTCAGCATGGCCGAGCCGGGCGCGCCCTTGCGGTCTAGCCGCTGCGCCCATTCCACGGCGATGTTCGGCATGGCGTTAGCCCATTCACGGCGTTCGCCGTCATTCATCTGTACCACTTTGCCGCCGGCATCGGTGAAGCTCTCAAGACTCGCCGCGGCCCGTCCCATGGCCGTTTGCGCGACGTGATCTCTATAGGCGATAGCCACTTCCCGTAGCACACCCTTGACCTCATCGGGTAATTTCTTCCAGACCTTTTTGTTGACCGTGACCGTCTTCGAGTTCACCGCGCCCAAGTCGGCTTTGAGCATGTAGGGGGCCACTTCCGCGATTTTGAAAGTCTTCGCCGCCTCCGGCCATAACATGGCGTGATCGACAACGCCGGTTTGCAACAAGTTGTAAAAATCGGTCAGCCCGCCCCGTACCCCGGCGGCGCCCTCAATGCCTTCTAGATAACGCAAGTTGAACCCCGCACCCGCCATCTTGCCGCCTTCCAGATCGCTTAAGCCGGCGACCGGCTTGCGGCTGAAGACCTGATAGGTATCCAGCACCACGCCGGTGGCCAGATACACTTGGTCTTGCTTGTCCAGTTCCGCCGCCATTTGCGGGAACTCGCGGGCCAGTTCATCAACGGCTTTTGCCACTACCCGCGCATCGGTGCAGATAAACGGGGTGACGAAGGCGATGGCCTGACTCGGCAGTTTCGAGTTGTGAAATACGGTGGTGACGATGCCGATGTCGCCTAGACCGAGTTTGATGCCTTCGAGTACGCCTTTGGGTTTGACGATGGTGCCGCCATAGGCTTCTTGCCAGTCGATTTCGTAGTTGCCGGTTTGCGCCAGGCGCTGTTGACCCCGGCAATGAAGAAGTTGGAAAACTCTTTGACCCACATGGCTTTTGCGGGATAGCCGTCGATGGCGACCAGCTTGATGATCGTGGCCGCGTGCGCCACCGACATGAGCCCACCGGCCACGAGTCCGCCGGCCATGAGCGCACCAGTCATCGCCGCCGCTAGCAACCGTTTACGCTCGATCATCGCTGCCCTCCTGCACTGCGCTGCGCTGTGGGGTACCCTCAACCATTTCGAGTCCGCCGCCGCTGTTGCTCTCAAGTGTTTGCCGATTGCCAGTTTTCTATGATCTCCGTGCCGGCGCCGCGGTAGAGTTTGGCCAGCGGACAGAATTTCGCCACTTCGGCGGCCACCTGTTGCAACTCTGTCTCACTCACCGGGCCATCGGCTTTGACCGTGAGTTCGATGCGCGTGAACGGCAGGTCTATTTCCTCGGCCAAAGAAACGCCGCGCCGGTCGAAATCACATACGGCGGTGATCGCCAGGTGACCGATGTCTAGGCCCAGCTTTTGCGCGCATTTGTGGCCGATGACGTTGGTGCAGCCGATGAGCGCCGCCAGCGCGGTTTCAGTGGGTGCAGGACCGGTGTTGCCGCCGCCCCGCTCGGCCGGTTCGTCGATTTGAAACACCTGATCCCGCACGCTGATCACACTGCGCGAGTGCGACGGACAAGCACCGTGGGCGCGTTGCTTGACCGTGGTTTTCATGCGCACCTCACCCATGTCGATGGTCTCCTAGGCGGTCAAATGGCGATAACGAAAAACGCGGGCAGGTTCGCCACCGCTACGCCGCCGCGGCGGCGATGGGATTGGCGCATGTGCCAATGCCTGCAACCGATACCGCGATGGTGTCCCTGGTTGCATTCAAACGGGCGGCTTGCGGGCATGACCGACGCCTTCAGGCGTGCCTATCGCAAAAGCGCATATCACCCATTTCTCCCGTGTTGCATTGCGCATGAGCCTGACGATTAAATGAGCACCAGTCAACAAAAATCGATTTTTTTAGGAACGATTATGCCGGCGTGGGATGAGTATGTGACGATGGCCCGTGAGCGCGGTGCACTGGCGTTGGAACTGTATGTGGCCGAGTCCAGCCCCGGCGCCGATCCGAACGCGGTGCCGGCTCATCTTCCGGCCCACCTCGAGTATCAGCGTGACCTGGAGGCGGCGGGTAAATTGGTGTTGGCCGGGCCGCTGTCGGACGATGCTGGCGGGCAGATGCAGGGCGTTGGCTTGATCATCTACCGGGCGGCGAGCCTGGAGGAGGCGCGTGCTATCGCCGAGGCCGATCCCATGCACGCCAGCGGCGCGCGCACGTTCAGATTGCGCCGCTGGCTGGTCAATGAAGGCAGCCTCGACTTGAGCGTTGGGCTTTCGACCGGCAAGGCGGTGTTGCGCTAGAGCGGTATTGCGCTGAGGACTTCAGTGGCACTCGCTAACACCGTGGCTAAACTTAAGGGCACCTCTAAAAATACACTTTTTCCGCGATTGCGGTGTCAGCGCCGTGCTCGAATCCTCAGGTATGACCTATACACTGCGGTTGCGCGCGCGGTGCTTCCTTGCCCTCACGAAACAATGACTATTTTTAGCAGGCGCCCTTCAAGGTGACTGAATAAGCCCGCGAGGATAGCCCGCCGCATGATTGCAGCTTGGATCCACTCGGCCAAGACGGCGCTTGGGGACGCCGTTTGGGCCACTCATCCAGTCTCCGCCTCCCCGTTCAAGCGGCTGCTTTGCGCCGCCGCCCGTGTCCTCATCACCGTCGTCAGGGATTTAGCGGACGGGCAGATCAGCTTGCGGGCGATGAGCCTCGTCTATACCACGCTGCTGTCGTTGGTGCCGCTGCTGGCGGTCAGCTTTTCCGTCTTGAAAGCCTTCGGGGTGCACAATCAACTGGAGGGATTGCTGCTGAACGTGCTCTCCGCCCTCGGCGAGGAGGGCATCAGGGTCACCGATCAGATCGTGGGTTTCGTGGACAAGATGGATGTGCGGGTGCTCGGCTCGACGGGTTCGGTGGTGCTCATCTACACGGTGGTCGCAACCGTTCAGAAAATCGATGCCGCGGTCAACCACACCTGGCGCATCCACCGCACGCGCAGTTTCCTCGATCGCTTCAGCCGGTACCTGAGCCTTATTTTGATAGGTCCCGTGCTGGTGGTGAGCGCGATCAGTATCTCCGCCTCCTTGATGAGCAACGCGGTGGTGCAAAGCATCATCGCCATCGAGCCTTTTGGTGCGGCGTACCGGCTGGCGGTGGGGTTGGTGCCTTATTGTTTGATCACCGCCGCTTTTACCTTCGTCTATCTCTATATCCCCAATACCCGGGTGCGGGTGAGCGCTGCCATGACTGGTGGCTTGGTGGCGGGGCTTATTTGGGCCGGCGGCTCCGGCCTGGCCGCTTTTGCCGTGGGCTGGACCGGCAAGTACACGGCTATTTACTCCAGTTTCGCTGCCTTGATCGTCTTCATGATGTGGTTATACGCCTGCTGGCTGATCGTGTTGATCGGCGCATCGGTGGCGTTTTACACCCAGCATCCCGAGTATTTGAGCGTACAGCGGGTGCAATCCCAGATGGGCAACCGGTTGTGGGAGCGCGCCGGCTTGCAGGTGATGCGCCTCATCGCGGGCCATTTTCTGCGCGCGCAGGAGCCGTGGGTGTTGCCCGACTTGGCCAGCTATCTCAATTTGCCGCTGGAACATTTACGCGGCGTGGTGGAGCGGTTGGAGGCCCATGGATTGCTGCGCAAAGTGAGTGCTGAGATGGAGAGCTTCGTGCCGGCCAAGGACTTACAGGTCATTACCGTGGGAGAGATACTCAAAGCTCTGCGGGCGGCCGAGCGCGATGCGCATCTGCTGGCCGCGCAGATGCGCCACGATGGACCGGTGGAATCGATAATGACCCGGCTCGACGATGCCATCGGCCGTCTTTGTGACGAGCAATCGTTGCGTGAATTCGTCTTGATGGAGGTGGAGCCGGCGGCGCCTACCGGCCCTGTAGTGGTAGCGGGCGGCAAGAGCGAGGTGGCTTCCAATGCTTAGTGTCCGCTTGGCTTGAGTGCCTGCCTGGCGGATCCGTTAAACTCGGGCCGTTCCCTATCGATTAAAGCTTGGAGGCGTCATGCCCGTCGCGCCCTATGGCACCTGGTCATCTCCGTTTACCGCCGATGCGATCATCGCCGATAGCGTGCGGCTCATGGATGTAGAGTTGGACGGGGCTTCGCTCTGGTGGGTGGAAGGCCGGCCCGCTGAGGGGGGCCGCCAGGTGTTGGTGCGGCGTACCGGCGACGGGCGCGTGGAAGATATGACGCCAGCGCCGTTTTCCGTACGCACACGGGTGCACGAGTACGGGGGCCGCGCTTTTTGTGTGGCCGCCAGCCGGCTGTGGTTTTCCAACGATGCGGATGGGCGGCTGTATGTCCAGCATCTGGGCGCGGCGCCACCGCCTCTTACCCCACGGCCTCTTACCCCGCAGTCTCTTACCCCACAACCTCTTACCGATGAGGGACCGTGGCGGTATGCGGAGCCGCAATTCGATGGGCATCGTGAACGGTTGCTCTGTGTGCGCGAGACGGCGCGCGAGGGGCGGGAGCCCAGCAACGAATTGGTGGCCGTGGCGGCCAACGGCGCTGTCACCGTGCTGGCCAGTGGCCATGATTTTTATTCCGCGCCCCGGCTGAGCGCGGATGGCCGTCATTTGGCCTATCTGAGCTGGGATCACCCGGCCATGCCTTGGGATGGCACGGTGTTATGGCGGTGCCGCTTGAACGAGGCCGGTGAGGCTGTTGCCTCCACGGTGGTGGCGGGCGGGCCGGAGGAGGCTATTTTTCAGCCGGAATGGGGGCCGGACGGGGAGCTGTATTTCATCAGCGACAAGAGTGGTTGGTGGAATCTATATCGCGCCGGTGAACCGCACACCAGTGTGTTGCCGCGTGCGGCGGACTTCGGCCGGCCCTACTGGCAATTCGGCATGTACACCTACGGTTTTACCGGCGCCGGTGACATCGCCTGTTCCTGGTGTGAGGACGGTGAGTGGTCGCTGGGCGTGCTGGATCTCGAGAGCAAGGTGCTGCGGCCTCTATCGGTACCGTATACGGCGTTTGACAATATTCGGGTGCAGGGGCAGCGCCTAGCTTGCTTGGGCGGCGCGCCGAAGTTGCCGGGCGCCGTGGTGGAGATCGATTTGGCCAGCGGCGAGTGCGAGGCGCGCCGGGTGGCGCTGGAGTTGAGGGTGGCGGCGGCGGATTTATCAGCGCCCCGCTCGATATTCTTTGATAGCGAGGGTGCACGGGTGCACGCTTTTTTCTATCCACCGGCTAATGCGAACTACCAAGGCCCGCAAGACGAGCGCCCGCCGTTGATCGTCATCGGACACGGTGGGCCTACCGGTTCCACTACCGCGGCGTTGGAACCGCGCATTCAATTTTGGACGTCCAGGGGTTTTGCCGTCGTCGATGTGAATTATCGCGGGAGCACCGGGTTCGGGCGCGCTTACCGGGATGCGCTCAAAGGCGGTTGGGGTGTGGTGGATGTAGCCGACTGTGTGAATGCGGCTAAATATCTGGCCGCGGCCGGCGCAGTGGATGGCGAGCGGTTCATTATCCGCGGCGGCAGCGCGGGCGGTTATACGGCGCTTGCGGCGCTTGTTTTTCACGATGTGTTCAAGGCAGCAGCCAGCTATTACGGCATCGGCGAATTGCAGGCATTGGCTAACGATACGCACAAATTCGAGGCGCGCTATCTGGATTCACTGATCGGTCCTTACCCGCAAATGAAGTCGCTCTATTGCGAGCGTTCCCCCATCAACCATATCCGGTCGCTGTCGTGTCCGGTGATCTTTTTCCAGGGCTTGGAGGACCGGGTAGTGCCGCCCAATCAAGCTGAGATGATGGTGGCGGCGTTGAAAGAGAAAGGATTACCGGTGGCGTACTTACCGTTCGAGGGCGAGCAGCATGGTTTTAGGCGTGCCAGTACTATCAAACGTACCCTGGAGGCGGAGCTTTATTTTTACGGCAAGGTGTTCGGGTTTGCGCCTGCCGATCAGATCGAAGCGGTGGAGATCCACAATATTTAGGTCAGGCACGCTCGGCGTCACGCTATCGTTGAACGAAGAGTCAGCGGCATTCCGTCAGCGGCGGCTAGGCGCAACGATAGAAGCAGCTTGGCCACGCAAACAGCCTCGTTGTGGTGCCTATAGCTCTTGAGCGAAGGGCGCCCGCCATTGCTAGGGCGAGGCGCCCAGCCCGCATTGAGGAGAGCTACATCGATTCCTCATGAATGGCCACACCCGCTTCTCGATAGTACTTGAGCGCATCCGGGTGCAGGCGCAGGCCGCCTTTCTTGACCGCATAGTCGAGGGTCACATCCGCAAGCCACGGTGTGCTATCACGCATGGCCGGCACCGACTCCTAGAAGGTTTTGGTGATGGCGTAAGCGGTGTGATCGGGCATGCCCGTTTGCACCGCGATACCGACAATGGCGCCGACGGTCGCGCGACGCACAGGGTGGCGGTTGCGAGCGCGTTGCACGGTTCGGGTCAATCGGCGGCGGGTCGCACGCGGCATTCTCTGTATACTCGACGGTATCGGGTGGCCTCTCATGCACATGGCCGATGTAGCAACTCCTATGATCGCAGAACGTCACCCGTTCTTGTCCCAAGTGATCGGTATTGCGGAACAACTATCTAGTGCAGTATGTTTTGTGTTCGTCTAAAAACTGTTAGTCATTCAAGAGCATCTCATGACATCGAGTGAACAAAAGAAATTTCGTGACCGAGCTAATAGGGCGCGGCGTGGCCTATTGAAGGAAAAAGAAGAGTGCGGCTATATCAATGATGAGTCTGGAAAACGATACAGAGCAGCAGTGTATTACGTACTGGCTGGCGCAAATGATAAGGCCTTAGACTTTTACACATGGTTCGAAGATGAATTTCCTGATGATATTGGGGAGCCAGTATTCGATCTTTATTGGGCTTTGGCAGAAAGCAGAGCAGGCCATGAAAAAGAAGCTAGCTACAGACTTCAGGTGGCAATGATCAGTAACATATACATGCTGCCCTACTTATTTAGAGAGCCAATTGAAACCTTGGATATATGGCATCATTCAAATCCGTCGGCTCCTGACTATTTATACGACATTGAAGAATTTCTTGATGAGCCCACAGTCGAAGAACGTGAGTGGATTAAGGGCAAATACATGAGTCAGGCTTTTACGGATCTTAGAAATGGATACATCAGTGCATACCATAGCTTGAAATATGAGCATAATTTTCAAAAGCGCAGTGACATACTCAATAAATGGTATTTATTCTCGGCAGAGCACTTTGAAACACATGGCTAACAATGCCAAAAACTCGGACCCCAAAAAGTTGCGCTGCGCTCCGCTTTTCGGGTCCGGTTATGGCTGGCGTTAGCGAAGGAAGCCGAGATGCCCGCAAACAGCTTCAAGATTGATGGTGAACCGGTGCACTCGATGGAAGAGTTCGAGCGACAAGAAGGCCAAACTGGTTGGTCCCACTGGGTGCGCTCTCAATATGATGTATTTAATCAACTCAATCAAATCCATATTGATGAGCTTACGCCAAAATTGATCCCAACGAGCATCCGCGTGTGTCAACCCACTGAATTTGATAGGTTTTGTGTTAAAACCCTTTTGAGGTCAGCTTGATGTCACCTAAAATAATCGCACAGCCATCGGTAGCAAACCGTTTAAGGGCTTGTTCAGCAGCCAAACAACCCGCATTCATTTAACGCATCACGAATAGCTTCTTTCGAGCGAGGCATCGATTGGGAATCTAGGGCACCTTTAAAATTACGATTTTGACAGTTCTCTAGAGCGTAAGTGACTGATTTTATTGATCATCATATTTCAGAATGTGGATTATTAGAGGTGCCCTCTAAAGACAGGGTGACTTGCAAGGTAATAGTTGCATGACTGCGCTTGACTATTTCCGCACCGCTCATAATGGGTATTTTTCTTTTGACAAAACAGACCGGATTATAACTCAACTACCGATAAATGAATACATTATTTTAAGAGCGCACCCCATGAAGTTTATGGGGCGCAGTGATCCAAGATGCATTATTCCCGACATCAGTCAGATAATTTACCGATAGGACTAGGTGTGACTGAGGCGGCTTGTAAGACATTGGTTAAGCAGCACCTATGCAATTCAGGAATGCGCTGTAAGGAGGCTGGGGCTCAAGCCGTTGTGTCATTGCGTGGGTTGACATACACGGATGCTCGCTGGGATCAATGTTGGCGTAAGCTCGATCAATATGGGTTTGATTTAGCTGCTTAAATACATCATATTGAGAGCGTATTTCCCCCGGGTGTAATTGTCCGACATTGTTTATCAGGGTAGCGATGGCGTTCGTGGACAGGGATTAAGGGCGAGTAGGGCTCTACTCGTCCGGCGCAATGCGCTACGCCCCCATATTTAGACCCCATATTTAGGTAAGTCGCGCCCTACGCGGGCTCGACCCTTGAGAACTTCGCGCGAGCGCTTGGCAAACCCCCCAAGCTCGAAGTTGGGTAGTGTTCGCCAATAGTTTGCCGACGCCGATCGCATTGGTTCGCTAGCCCGGTTACCTCAATCGTTATGCCCCGAATAAAGCACTTGCCAATATTAACATTTATGTTATCTTCTAGGCATGGCTTGGAGCATCGAATATCCATTCGAGGATGTGGAGCAATTCATCCTTGATCTTCCGCCCACATTGTCGGCGAAGTATTTCCGACTCACCGATCTAATGTTGAAGTTTGGTTCAAATTTAGGCATGCCTCATACCCGTGCGATGTCTGATGGACTATTAGAGCTTCGGGTAAAAGGCCAAGAAGGAATTGCCCGTGTTTTCTATTGTACATTGGTCGGCCAATGCATCGTTATGCTGCATAGCTTTAGGGCGCCTTTAAAAATAGTCATTTTTTCGTGAGTTCAAGGAAGCACCGCGCGCACAACCGCAGTGTATAGGTGATACCTGAGGATTCGAGCACGGCGCTGACGCCGCAAGCGCGGAAAAGTGCATTTTTAGAGGTGCCCTTTATTAAAAAATCCCAAAAAACACCTCCCAAAGAGTTGAACACCGCCAAGCGTCGCTTAGCTGAGGTTAAATCTAATGAAGCATAATGAGTTAAAAGCAAAAGCACTTTCCAATCCAGAAACGCAATCTGCTTACGACGCCTTGGAAACAGAGTTTGCTTTGTTGGAGCAAATGCTTCGGGCACGTAAAAAAGCCGGCCTTACACAAGCGGAGATTGCAAAACGCATGGGCACAAAAGCTCCGGCCGTTACTCGTTTGGAATCTTCACTTACATCAGGCAAACATTCTCCCTCATTGGTAACTCTGCAAAAGTACGCTAATGCTTTGGGTTACAAGATTCAGGTGAAACTCGTCAAGTCTCAAGATGTTGTAGCATAACAGGTGAATGCGGCCGACAAAATTTCGCTATCGGGGGATGGGGATAGGAAATTTAAGCGGCCTTTGGGGCAGAATGGCTGAGTATCGAGGTAGGTTCATAAGGCGAAGCCCCGGGACCCCCCATCGGCGCAGCGAGGGGCTTGGACCAGGCCCTACGTCAGGCGCGTCGCTCGCCGGCAGCCGTTGCGATTGAATCTGAGGGCGTGTGTGTCGTGACGTGCGTTAACCGCGGGCCATGGGCTCGAATGGCACAAGCTATTGGTGGGCTCAGCGCGGCATGGATGCCATGGTGCCATCAGGGGGCTCGGTGCGGCGGCGGTTAAGGTGTTGGCGGCTCCGAGCCCTCACCCCTGGCTCGGTGACAACCGCACTGACACGCCCCTCACCCTCGCAGCGTGGGCCGCGGCGGCTATCGATAGCGAATACGCGTTGCAATCGAGCCCGCCCGTTCAGTGGCGCGCTGGGCGGCCCATCCTCTTCGCGGGGCTTGGCGCGGGGCGCGACGATGAGGCGGCGCTGTGGGGTGCATTGGGCGCCAAGAGGCCGTGGGCTCTCACCGAATGCGCCCTGGGTCGTGGCAGCCCGGGTCGTGGCAGCCCGGGACGTGGCAGCCCGGGACGTGGCACTAGGGCGGCCAGAGGCGCGATAAAGTCCTCAGGCTCGAACAGTACGTGGGCGGTGCCATCGCTGAAGGGGCGCTTCCACTCAAGCCCTCCCCAGGCCATCGCCAGCGCGCTTTCAGATATAGCTGCGGTCCTTGGAGAACAAGCGCCTCCTCTAGACAACCAATATAGATTCGCCAGCGCTTAGCGAAGTGCGAAGTATCTCTCGGCCAGAAGTTAGAGGATGCGGAGGCATTGGACTATGTAGAGCACTGCAACCAGAATCCCAGAGTGAAGCTAAGGAACCTGTCATCCCTGGTCGCCGGTTGGATGTAGCCGGATCGATTCCGGACTTAGCGCGAACGGCGCCATGGCCGGATATTTGACGCTTTGCCACTCCCCCCGGCGACATTTCTATAGGCTGCTTCCATCTGACGGGCGCATTCTCGCGAACGATAAGAAGCAGCTTGACCACGCAAACAGCCTCGTTGTGGTGCCTATAGCTCTTGAGCGAAGGGCGCGCGCCATTGCTAGGGCGAGGCGCCCAGCCCACATTAAGGCGGCCTACATCGATTCCTCAGGAATGGCCACACCCGCTTCTTGATAGTACTTGAGCGCACCCGGATGCAGGCGCAGGCCGCCTTTCTTGACCGCATAATCGAGGGTCACATCCGCAAGCCACGGTGTGCTATCACGCATGGCCGGCACCGACTCCCAGAAGGTTTTGGTGATGGTGTAAGCGGTGTGGTCGGGCATGCCCGTTTGCACCGCGATCCCGACAATGGCGCCGACGGTATGAACGTCGCCACGCGTCACGACATTGTCCCCATAAGCATCCGCCGGGATAACACCCAACTCACGCCCGAGCAGGGCGCCTATGTATTGTTGCAGCCCATCGGCCTTGGCGTACTCGTCCTCGGTCATGCCGAGTAGCCGGATCTTCGACGTGAGCGCCAGTTGCTCAATGATGGGATATGGCGCAATACCGCCCGAGATGTATACATCGAACTGCCGATCCTGAAAGCCCTGCAAGGCCGAGGACCAACTCGCTTTGACGTTGTGAAAATCGCCCTTCTTCACGTCTAGCCCGGTGGACGACTTGATCCAACCATACGAGCCAGCCCAGGCACCCCCGCCCGGTGGACCTAGAAACACGCGTTTACCCTTGATATCGTGCAGCGTCTCGATGCCGCTTCCCTCGTACGCCACCGCGTGATACTGGCCGTAAGGGAACCACATGATCAAACGCATATTCTCGGCTAACTCAGCCCCGTTCTCGAGCTTTTTGTACATCGCTTTGTTGTGTTTCAGGAAGTGGTAGATGGTGGGCGCCGTCATGCAGATATCGAGCTTGCCGCGGGCCAGTTCGACCATGTGTTTGGTGGCGGCACCGGTGGCGTCAACGGAGATCTCGAATTCATCTTGTTGTTTGTTGACGATGTTGGCGAAGGTGGTCATGGTCAGATACGACGACGTGCCGGGGGCAATGGTCGCCATCTTCAGTTTTTCCGCCGCACTTGCCGCCGCCGGTGCGAGGCCAACGGCGGCGGCGAGCGCCAAGCTTGCGGTGAATTGCATCAGGGGTGTTCCTCCGTTGTAGTGGGCGTTTTCGCCTGGTAATTGTGTAGCACGATGAGACCGAGTGCGGCGAGCGCGCTGGGTATGGCGAGCGCTGGCAGCGGCAACAGGGTGCCTAAGCCGGCGGCGCTCCGAAGCAACCGCTGCCACATGCCGAGCGGGGCATGCTCGTAGCCGCAAAGCGCGGTGGCAATACACCAGATGCCCAAGGCAAACGCAGCCAGCGCCCAGAACAGGCCGGTAATGCTGAAGTCATCCACGATCAGCAGTAAGTCTTGGTGATAGACGAATACGAACGGAATAATGAATCCGGCTATGGACAGCCGCACCGCCTCGAAGCCGGTTTCCATCGGTCGCGAGCCGGCGATGGGGGCCGCCGCGAAAGCAGCGAGGGCAACCGGCGGGGTGACCACCGGCAGTACACCGAAATAAGCCACGAACAAGTGGGCGGCGATAGTCGGCAGGCCTAGACGCTCCAGAGCTGGCCCCAGTACGATGGCGATGATGAGATAAGCGGCGCCGCTAGGTACCCCCATGCCCATGATCAAGCAGCCGAACATCACCATGATCAGGCTGAAGAACAGGCCGGTGCCCGCCACCCGGTCGATGCCTTCGGCAAAAGCGATCCCGAGCCCGGTCATGTTGATGACGCCGATCACGAAGCCGATGGCGGCGACAATGAGCATCAAGATCCCCGCCGTGTGCCCGGCACTCACCAGGGCTTCCCACCAGCGCGCCGGACGGCGAAAGCCGGGGAACAGAATCAAGCACAACACCGTGGCCGCGAGGGTGGCGATAAAGCCGGCGTTCTGTGCGGTGCGCCCCGTGAGCAGCACCAGCACGATGATCGTGAGAGGGATCCAAAACGCCAGGCTCTTGAGCCAGTCGGCGGCGGTCAGTGATAGGCGTTCGGCAGGCGCGATGGCGCCCACCCCCTGCTTGCGGGCGTCGATCAGCACGACGAAGAACAAAGAGGCGTAGTACATCACCGCCGGCAGCAGGGCCGCCGCCACGATCTGCAAATACGGGATGCCGGTGACATCGGACATCAAAAACGCGACCACGCCCATCACCGGCGGCATGATCTGGCCACCGGTGGAGGCGGCCGCCTCGACAGCACCCGCGAACTTGGCCTTGAAGCCGGCGCGTTTGATGATGGGGATGGTGAACACGCCGGTAGAGACGACATTGGCGACGGCGGCACCGGATAGGGTGCCGAACATGGCCGAGCCGACGATGGCAGCGTGTGCCGGGCCACCGGCGAAGCGTCCGGTGGCGGCGAAGGCGAACTTCAGCAAGATTTCGCCAGCGCCCGAGGTCTGCAAGATGGCACCAAAGACGATGAAGATCAGCACGATGCGGCTCACCACCTCGACCGGCCGGCCAAAAACACCGTCAGTCGAAAACCACAAGTTCTCCGCTACCCGCACCCAATCTTCGGCGCCACCGCCTACGCTGGCCGGCGCCACCACATAGACCGCCATCCCGGCGTAGACCAGCAACATCGGCAACCCGAAGAAGCGGTAGGTGACATAACCGATGATCACCACCGCGATCCAGCCGGTGATATTGTCGAAGGCGGTGATCTCTATGAAGAACTCTTCCTGCTCCAGCATCAACCGGGTCCAGATCACCAAACACCCGAGTAACACGGCGATGAGGAGCAGATGGAAGACAACCCCCAGATTCGAGCCTAAACCTGCCTGCGTGCGCACCCCGCCGATGGTGGTGAAGCTGATGAATAAGCCCAGCCCGACGGTCAGCGACACCGCCCAGATATTGTCCAGGACGCCAGCGCCGAATTGCTGCTCGAGCAACAAGCCCAGTCCGGCGATGTAGACAGCGGTGAAGGCCAGCAGCACCGACGCTAGGTCGCAAGCGCGGCGTATCCATAGCGCGAGCGAGGGTGAGAGTGTCACGGTTGAATGTTCCGGGCGGATCAGGGCTCTACGATATTGAACATGGGATAGAAGTGATCCATCAGTGCGAACAATTGGCGGGCGGCAGCGCTGTCCCCCTCGCACGGAATCATGTTCTCGTCGAAAGCCTGCGCGTAGGGTAGCCCCGAGTTCACCAGCCGGGTGAGTTGCCAGCGCGAGATCCGGATGACGGCTTGCGCTTCACCGCCGTGGCTGCCGGGTGCGTGACTGAGCGCGCCGTGACTGAGGGTGAGCCGCCGCCTGTGGTCTGTGTCTGACCGACCCTTCTCCGAACTGTTCTCGTCTGTCATCACCCCGTCTGTCATCACCCCGTCTGTCATCACCCAGTCGAGCTTGAGCAGCAGTCCATCCGCCTTCTGACCATTGATCCGGATGGCGAGAAAGTCCAGCAACATCGCCAGCGGCATCATGGCGACCACCTTCGGGCTGATGGCGCCGACGCCACCAGGCGGCGGTTTGGGCGCACCATGGCGCAGCTCCTTGGCACCCAGCAGGTAAGCATTACGCCAAGTGGCGGATTCGGCTTGATAACCCAATTGCTCCATGGCGTCCGCCGCCAACTCGCGCGCCGCCCGATTCTCAGGATCGGCGAACACGGCGTGGTGCAGCACTTGCACCACCCACCGGTAGTCGCCCGCGTCGAAATCGCGCCGCGCCCTATCCAAGACGGCGTCCGCACCGCCCATGTACTGGATATATTTCTCCCCGGCGGCCACCGGCGCGAGTGGGTGCAAATGAGTGGGATTGCCATCGTAAGGACCCATGTAGTGCGCGTAGATGGCGCGCACGTTGTGGGCCAAAGCGCCGTAATAAGGGCGGGTGTGCCACGATTTCTCCAAGGTCAACGGCATGGCCACCGCCTCGGCCAGCTCGTTGGGGGTCAGGCCGTGGCTCATCAGGCGCAGGGTCTGATCATGCAGATAGCGGTACATATCGCGCTGCTCGCTGATGAAACGGCGGATGTGTTCGCGTCCCCAGGCCGGCCAGTGATGCTGGGCGATGACCACGCCGGTCCGATCGATGAAGCGGATGAGCGCCTCGTCCAGGTACTTGGACCAGGCCAGCGCATCGCGCGTCCTCGCGCCCCGTATAGGGCAGAGGTTGTGCATGGTGTGGCAACCGTTCTCGGCTAGATCCAGCACGCCCCAGGCCGGAAAAAAGAAATTCATCTCCGCCGGTGCCTCGGTCTGCGGCGTGAGCTGGAAGATGATCCTGACGCCATCGATAACGTGGGTTTCGCCCGCCTCACCGATCAGCCGGTTTGGCGCGATCAGGCCGCTGGTCCCCCGTCCCACCCGTATGCCCAGGCCGGCATCGATCTGCCCGCGGGGGCCGGGTTCCAGGGAGGGGCCGAACTGGAACATGGCGCGTCTTCGCATGGGTATGCCGGCGAGCATGGTCTCTTCCAAAGCCGCCTCAAGGAAACCCGCTGGCGCAATGACTTCCACCTCGCCGCTGGCCACTTGGGCGGCGCTGATAACCCCCTCCACACCGCCGTAATGATCGGGGTGGGAGTGGCTGTACATCACCGCTTTAACGGGCCGCTCGCCGCGTTCGCTATAGTAGAGCGCAAGCGCCGCCGCCGCGGTCTCGCTGAACATCAGCGGGTCGATGATCAAGATGCCGGTATCACCTTCGATGATGGTCATGTTGGCGATATCCAGCCCCCGCACCTGGTAGATGCCACCGGCGACGTGGAACAGTCCGTGGATCTGATTGAGCCGCGCTTGGCGCCAAAGACTGGGGTTCACCGACTCGGGCACGGCCTGCGCCTCCAGGAATCGATAAGCCGATACATCCCAGACCACCTCACCGTTGTCATTGGTTACGCGGGCATCAGGCAAAGTGGCGATAAAGCCGCGGCGGGCATCATCGAAATCGGTCTCGTCCTCGAATAGCAGTTCTCGCGTTGCCGTGGTGTTGGCGTTGTGCGTGTGAGCGCTGGCGGGGTGGGGCGGGTCAACGGAACTCATGATGGTTATCTGCACTACACCGATCGCGGGGCGTCCACAGTATCAATGTATGGTTGGCGGGAACAGACGGTGTTTTGACGATCCGCTATCTGGAGAGTGCCTACGAAAAAGTGGCCACCTGTTGGTCAGCCGCCTAGTCCCTCTAGTATTCGCTTGGCGTCCTCTAGCCAAGACTCGGATGTAGCCGCTGTGTGTTGTAAAAGTCCACGTCATCGCGCACTGCTTTGCGTAGCGTTCCGTGTCTCTCGAATGGGCGCCGGTGATACCTTTCACCGTTCATCGACTGGTACCACGGCTCACTCGTACCACGGCTCCAGGTGCGCGTGATCACTCATTCGCTGCGCCCAGTTGACACTTTGAACCAACAGGTGTCCACGAACGAGTCCGTGCTCCTGCGCGCAATCTTTCAAATGCAGTCGAAATCAATGCCACTGCACGGTCACTGTGAATGATGGTTCCACGGGGCGGCTGGCGTGCACCGGCCGCCTTGCGGAGTGCGCCTTGCCTAGTGCATGGCAGGTTAGCGCGCTGGTTTTGTGCGGGCTGAGACTCCAGGCCAGCCGTTTGCGCGGGTAGCGCACCGCCAACGTAGTGCTTCTGGTTCTGGCCCGGCCTCGGCCCACCGACCCGCTGGCCGCGCGGGGTCCAACACGCACCGATGCGTGGATTGAAGGGCACCTGCTAAAAATGATAATTTTTTCGTGAGTGCAAGGAAGCACCGCGCGCACAACCGCAGTGTATAGGTCATACCTGAGGATTCGAGCACGGCGCTGACGCTGCAATCGCGGAAAAAGTGCATTTTTAGCAGGTGCCCTGAAGTCGCTATCGGCCTCGTCGAGAGAGAACCTCTCGTGGCGCTCGCGGCGACGCAAGGCGCGGCGGATAGCCCGCCTCTTGCGGTTCTTGCTCGGGTCGCGGCGAACCCGAACTGGCCGAGCACGGCGCGACACGAAGCCCAGGCGGGGCAGCACTGGGCGCACGGTCGAAACGTGAATCGTGCCGTCGAGCGGGCGTGCGAGCGCCAACGCCAGCCGCTCACAGGTCCAATCGGTACGGCGGTATCGGAAGTCACTGGGCGAAGCGCTCAGCCACGCGTTGATGTTACCAACACCTTCCTCGGTCACTGTCCAACACCCATGGCCACACGATGCGGGCAAGGCCGTTCCGTTCTCCCCGAACGCCAGGTACAGCTCGCGCCCACTGTGGACTGTAGAGCGGGCCGCGCGCACCCGCCGGGCCGTCTCACTCACGCTGTGACCGGCGTGAAGAGGAAGCCATGCCAGCGCGCGACGCACAGGGTGACGGTCGCGAGTGCGTTGCACGGTTCGGGTCAATCGGCGGCGGGTCGCACGCGGCATTCTCTGTATACTCGACGGTATCGGGTGGCCTCTCATGCACATGGCCGATGTAGCAACTCCTATGATCGCAGAACGTCACCCGTTCTTGTCCCAAGTGATCGGTATTGCGGAACAACTATCTAGTGCAGTATGTTTTGTGTTCGTCTAAAAACTGTTAGTCATTCAAGAGCATCTCATGACATCGAGTGAACAAAAGAAATTTCGTGACCGAGCTAATAGGGCGCGGCGTGGCCTATTGAAGGAAAAAGAAGAGTGCGGCTATATCAATGATGAGTCTGGAAAACGATACAGAGCAGCAGTGTATTACGTACTGGCTGGCGCAAATGATAAGGCCTTAGACTTTTACACATGGTTCGAAGATGAATTTCCTGATGATATTGGGGAGCCAGTATTCGATCTTTATTGGGCTTTGGCAGAAAGCAGAGCAGGCCATGAAAAAGAAGCTAGCTACAGACTTCAGGTGGCAATGATCAGTAACATATACATGCTGCCCTACTTGCTAATTCGGAAAAAAATTACCCGACATCAATTCAGAATATATCTGACATGCTTTTCATAGAAAAACCGTTTAATTATTTGCATATTGTGTTGCAGTGAGTGCAACACCGAACGAGCCAAGGCCACCCGTTGCTCCTT
>JAAHTH010000767.1_pt1 | contig 30155 bp, 39 predicted proteins | sample 6116091 | NCBI WGS metagenome assembly JAAHTH01 (sample SAMN13939990, study PRJNA603662) | sponge metagenome | isolation source: marine sponge | host: Mycale hentscheli | place: New Zealand | collected 2006
TATCTGGTGTCGGTGAGTTCTCCACAGTGACTATGCCGTTCTTGCCAACATCGTTATAACAGTCAGAGATTATCTTTCCTATAACCTTGTCGTTATTGGCTGATATGGTTGCAACATCAACTAACCTTTTCTTGGTAACCTTCTTACTTTCTTTTTTTAAAGACTTAACCAACCCTTCGGTCTCACTTGCTAGATGTCTTAGAACTTCTGTCTTGTTTACATCACCAGTAATCTTTTGCAATCCCTGTTTAACTAACGCCTCTGTCAGCACTATAGCAGTAGTAGTCCCATCACCTGCTGAGGTAGCAGTTCTAGCTGATGCTTCTTTCATCATCTTTACGGCAAGATTACCTACAGGGTCTGCCATATCATAACTCTTGGCAACAGTTACACCATCCTTGGTGACTGTCATTCCATGCGTGTGATGAGGTGATTCAATTATTACTGTTTGACCCATAGGTCCTAGTGTGCTCTTAACTGCACTTGATATCATAGAGATACCTTGAAGAAGTTTCTTTTGTGAGTCTACACCTATCGTAAGTTCTTTAGGTGAATACCCTCCCATTGGATTATTCATTTGATTTGATTTAAATGTTATACATACAAAGATACAATAATTATTCCATTTCAAAATCTGTGACAAGGTGACAAACTTTTTTCTCTATATATATATATATATTTTCCTCCTTTTATAAATACTAATCCCTATACGACCCTTTTAAATTGTCACAAACTATCACCACTTTGATAATCAAATAGTTAAGTATTTAAATTCGTCACAAAACTGTCATTTATTTGTCACAATAATATAGTAATCTTTATAATTCTGTCACAATAAAACAAAAAAAGAGGCAACTCTAAAGTCACCCCTTAAAACAAAACAGTAAATTTTACTTTAAAAATTTTGTAATTGCTTGTTTCATTTGTTTTCTGTCATCAGCAAGTTCAATACCCAATGCAATATCTTGAGTTATACTTCTTTGCTTGTTAGCCTTGCGTAACATAGAAGCTTGTGATATACCAGAAATACCTACAGGGCGATCATTAATTAATCTCCCATCTTTCATTGTTAATCCATCCATGGTTCTTAATTTTTAAATTATACGTATATCCCAAAGGTACAAAATTTTATTAGATAGGTGTAGTGTTTGGGTTATATGATATGATGAAGACGCACCCCCCAAAAAAAAACCGACTTTTTTTGCTCGCCATTTCACGTTTTTGTTTCGTTGTTTCTGATTTTTTTGGCTTTTAGTTGAGGTAGGATCGACCCTTGCCACCACTACGATTGTCGTAGGTTTTACCCTTGCATCAATCTATGTGGAACTCCCAATCTGATGAAAGGGAACTACCTTCACATCCATAGGAACAGACACAGAAGAGAACTAAAGAACTTTAAACTCTTAAAGTATTGAGATGATTAGAGACATCTCATAACCTCTGTCCCTTCATCATTTTGCCTAAACATTTCGATGTAGTTAGCATCTCGCAATCCCTTTGTTAGTCTATGTTTAGACAAGTCAAAAACAAAAGACAATTACTCGTGTGAATAAATCACAGATATTAGACAGATATTAGACGAAAATTCACTATATTGTCGTGGGAATAGTCCTATAACACAAGTAAAAACATAAATACTTGAAAATCACAGAATTATGAAGAAAAACAAGATTACAATCGAAGTGGACAACCACCTTTCAAACAAGATAACGTTTGAGACTTGGTTGAAAAGTGACAATGTCATTGAACTATCGAAAGATGGAGTATCATTTTGGGCAAGTCAAGATGCTCAATACCGAAACAAGTTGTACACCAAGCAAGATGCTTGGAACTACTATCAGAAAGAATTTATTAATCAGTAAACCAATTAGAATTATGAACAGAATACTAAATCACATTGTATTGCCGAGTGGATTACACGCAATACAGACGAGGCAAGATGACACCAACGTCATCAGAACAGAAATCTTCACAGAAGAAGAATACCAACACTTTACGTGGTGGAACAGAACTAAATTTAAACTTAACCTTTTAACCTTAAACAACTAGAATTATGAACGCAGAAGTATTAATAGATTATGCAGAAATGCAAGGACAAGCATTCAGAGTACACGAATGTAGAGAAGAAATGGTGACATTGAGAGTCCCATATAAATTCAGAAAAGATGGCTACAGATTGATAAGCTTTACCTTGAACGAGGTTAGATTATTTATAAATGGAAATCACGTTTCAGTCTACAGAAATCAAGGAGTTAGATACGGCAATTGGTGTGGTTACAAGCAAGGGAAAGGATATGCTTTGTCGTACAAAATGCCTAATGGCAGAGAGTTTATAAACATATGTAAAAACCCATATAAATTGGATGAGTATACCACAATGACTCCACAGAAATTTAACTTAACATTTAAAAACAATTAGAATTATGTCAACTACAAGAAGAGAGTATTTTAGACAACAACTATTGCCTAATGGTGTGAAAACATACAGATTATCAGACAACAGCCCATCAGGGAAGATTTTTGAAACTAATAGCTACTATGAGCTCCACGATAAGATTGAAGAAAGAGTTACAGGTAAAGATGAAGACTTTGTAGCTATCACCTTAGATAGAACAACTAATCTAGAGAAGAGATATAGATGGATTAGCGAAACCAATTCAATATACAATTATTAATAAATAGAAATTATGAGAACAATTAAACAATCAGTATTCAGAGAATTATCGAACAGATTTGGTGACAATGAGTTCACTAGAAAAGACATCCAAAAAGCCGTTTGGAATGCTCAAGGATTTAACGCAAATGAGTTCACCTACAGACAAGGTTACTACGGCATCAACATCAAGAATTGGAACGACTATGAACGTCTAATTGAAAGGCAGTCAAGAGGTCGCTATGAGTTGACCAAAGTCGGCAAGAAGTTCGCTACTTGCAGTTATGAAGATGGAGTTGCTTTGATACGTGAGAACAACAAAAAACTGCTTGCAGAACGTCAAGCTAAAAGAGAGGCAAACAGATTCGCCTTACCACCTCATATACTCCACGCAGACAAGTTCCAACACTTGAGTGGACTTACCATCCGGAGAGTTCGTTATATGACTCCTAAAGAGGTGGAGCATTTAGGTTGGTACAAGAGTTCCATAGTCCTTGAGATGAGTGATGGAAGTTTATTGTTTCCACAGATGGATGACGAAGGAAATGATGGTGGAGCAATGGCTCATATAACTGAAAAAGGGATGGACACAATCTACACGATTTAGTCTTCCAAAAACCAAAATCCAGCATTCGCCTCACTATGAAAATAGTGAGGTTTTGGTGGTGAAAGCAATGAAGTTTTCACTTAAAAACAATTAGAAAAATGAGTAAAAATTTAAACAACGACCAAAAGATCCTACGAGGTCACAAAGACGTAAAAGGTCTTGGAACATTAGCATCAACTATCCTAGTAATTGAGTTGCAACAACTCATCGAGCAGAGGGTAAAAGAGGTGCAAAAAATCACGAGTGGAGCAAGAGTAAATCCATTCGTATCAAACCAAGCCGTAGTGCAAGTATTAGAAACATTTATTAACCCAATTAACAATTAGAATTATGTATATGACTACAGAACAAATTTTAGAACAACTACACGACAACACGATTCACGCAATCCAAGTTGAACTGCTTGAGATTCTTCAAGCCAATGACCTTGCAAATAATGCAGAGGCATTAAACGAAACCGACTACGAGTTTATGAATATGCTACTAAAAAAGTTCTTCAACGAAACACACTATCAGAAGGCTTACTATCTTTTTGGAGATGGTGCAGTTCAGATATTTGATGATGAAGGAGTAGATGCCTTAATTGAGGCTTACGAGAACAACGAAGTTGGATACCTTACTTACTGCTATGACCAAAGCAAAGACACTCCCACAGACCTCTTATATGAGGCTCAAGGGATGTACGACTTTTCCGTAATAACTGAAAAAGAATATAATAAATTAAACCAATAGAAATTATGACTACAAAAATCAAATTAAGAAGTGGATTTCCAAAAGGATATCTACCACAAGGAATCACCTACAAGAACTACACAATGCTTGTAGCAATCGCTAACTATTCTGACAACGGCTCTTGTTGTGGAACTGCTCACACTCTTATCGAAGAGGTTGCATCCATAGAACGCAAGGAGCAACTTGTAGATGGGTTAGGTGGATTTATGACTGCCATTTGCAGAGGCACGTTTACAGAGGCTTGGAAAAGAGCAGACCACTCTAATCGCAAAGCACTAATCGAGGGACTAACCAATAACGAGATAGAGCTATGATACAGACATATGAAGAGTTTATAGATGCTGACACACGAGCAGAGGGTCTTACGATACCATTTGATGACGTTTATGCGATACTTGATGAGAATCGTGGTGAGGTAGAAGAACATTGCTTTAGACTACGAGATAATCTAGACAAAAGGCAACACTACAAAGATAGGCTTGAACACACACTTGACTTGTTAAAGAAACATAAGTGGCTATTGTACCTTGACAAGTATGGTAACATTTATAGTGGAGTAATAATGTAGAATAACAACCTCAACCTCATCAAATGCCTTGCACAGAAATGTGCGAGGTTTTGGTGGTACAAGGCGATATTGCCTTGCATTTAAAACAATTAGAACGATGGCAAAAGCAATCACAGATTACACCTTAGATGGTGATGGAACACTGACAACATTTGTCGGTAAAGAAGTACACAATGTTATGTATAATGTAGACACCTTTTTTGAGGCTCAGATGCATATCAGCGAACAGAACAATGAACTATTTAACAAGCATTTATTAACCTTTAACAATTAGAATTATGAAGAATTATTACAGAGAATTAAGACACTATCCACCAACACTAGAGGTGGTAAAAAAGCCAAAGAGAGTGACACTAAAAATGGTGTCGTGTATGTGCGACAATCGTTCAGAAATCAAATTTATAAAGACAGAAGATTTTTGGAGGGTATGGTCAGTATTGCCCAATGGAATGGGTTACGCAATGAGCAACTATCAGTTCGGTTGTGGTGCAACTGGTGGTGGCTTTAAAGCTACTGCTGAAGACCTATGTTGGATGGCTCTAGAAGGCGATTGGGATGGCATCCTAAAGACCATTAATAGTGGAACTGCCGTAATAGAAAAAGTAAGAAGTTTATAACCATTAAAACAATTAGAAAGATGAAGAAAGTATTAGTATTATTAATCGTGTTAGTGTTGTGCAGTTCTTGTGCATCAACTACAAAGTGTTCAACCAAATCAATCAACCGGAATAGTGGTTGGATTATAAACAGATAGAAATTATGACAGAACTAGAAAAAGCAATTCGTGAAAGTCTCAAAAGAGAGGGAGCTATGAATAAAGAGAAAGTAGTTACTTACGATGATACAAGAGATGTAGCCATCACAATAATAGAGTACCTGATCGACAATGAATTATTGAGGATAACGTATGAAGAAGGAGATTATCCCTTTGAAATTCAAGACGAAATACACGATAAGGTAAATTACTTGCTAGGTCTCAAGCAAGATGAAGTTGAACAAATTATAATAACCAATAAAAACAATTATGTCAAACTATAGCAATTGTTGTGGAGCAAGACCATTATGGTCAGATACTACATTGTGTGGTGACTGCTATGAACACGCAGAGTTCTACACAGAGACCGAAAAGCAAGAAGATTAGGGTTACACCTAACTAAACAAAAGTGGGATGCGTAGACGCACTCGTATGGAGCAAAACCATATCCCACATCTAACTAGGATAAAGTCCCTTCCGACTAAAATGGGCGATTTGAATTATGGAAAGCAATAAACTTATTGCAGAATTTATGGGTGGTATACTATCAAGTGTACCAAATTTAATTAACCTACCACAAACAATAGGGCAATCAAGAATCCTTTGCGTAAAAGGAAGTGAGGGTTTACCAAATGGTACTTACGAGGTTAAAAGAATTAGTGATTTAAAATATCATTCCTCTTGGGATTGGCTTATGCCAGTAGTAATAAAATGCTTTGAAGTAAGCGAACAAACAAACGATGACTTGAATTTCAAGTTGAATGATGCGTTGTTAGAAACAAACATCGATAGTCTATACAAAGAAGTAGTAGAATTTATTAATCAATTAAACAATTAGAAATTATGGAAAAACTAATTAAATATGCAATATATTTTGACTATTCAATTCTCGGTCAATGGGATGGGAGAAAAGAATTACAAGTAATAACTAACAACCCTAAAAAATGGTTAGAAGACCACAATGCTCAGAGAGATGAAGATTCACAAGAATCATTAGATGATTTTATAATTGAAGTGTATAACGCTAAAAACAAATATTATGAGTGAAATGGAACAAGAAAAAATCGTAAGCCTTAATGCAGACAAATCTTTGCGTAGAGCATTGGACATCAAAGAGGCTAAAGAAATTATGAAGACGTTTAAGAAAAGCGAAATACGTGCTAAATTAGTTGACGCTTTAGAGATATTAGATAACAATGATATTCCATCGGAGTTCTCATTGTTAAGCAACCTAGACAGAGGTAGAGTCGAATACAGAAACAATAGAATTTGGGACTTTGATTTTACCATAACTTACCATAAAGGTGAGAACATAGTATTCTTCAATTACAAGGGTAATGAAGAGCCACAATTTAATTGGCAAAAACAATTACAATTATCAACCAAAAACAACTAGAATTATGAGTACAGAAAACACGTTCAACATCTCCCACTATAGTGATGGGATGACAAGAAAGTACGGCAATGAAACAAACCTAGAAATAGAAGATGCCGTAGAAAATTTAATCTACTACGACATTGTAAGTAGTAAATATTCAGAGGAAGAACTGCAAGATAAACTTGAAGAAATGCAGTCTGATTTTTGGATTGGGAGTAGATGGTATGAAATTAAAATATCCAAAAACAACTCAAGACATGGAGAATAAACTATTAGAATTATTCGCAGGTTCTAGAAGTGTTGGCAAAGAGGCAGAGAAGTTAGGATACGAAGTATTTTCGTCTGACATCAATGAGTTCGATGGGATCGATTACGCAGTTGACATCAACAAGTTTGATGTATCAAGAGTGCCATTCATCCCATCAGTCATATGGGCATCTCCACCTTGCACATATTTCTCTGTTGCTAGTATTGGTAAACATTGGAATAAAGACCACACACCGAAGTCGGAGAACGCACTCAAAGGTGTGGAGTATGTTCAGTCTACCTTGAATATAATTGAACACTTTAAAAAGCTTAATCCAAGCCTAAAGTTTTTCATAGAGAATCCGAGAGGAAAGCTACGTAAATTAAGTGTGGTCCAGGAGTTGCCAAGAACAACGATATGGTACTGCACCTATGGAGATTCTAGGGCAAAACCCACAGACATTTGGAGTAACTTTATCTACGGATTGGATAACCCAAACGGATGGATACCAAGAGCAGAATGTCACAATGGTAACAAGAACTGCCATCACGAGTCTGCACCGAGAGGAAGTCAAACGGGAACTCAAGGTCGGAAGGGTAACTACGAGAGGTCGAAGATACCATCAGAACTATGCAAGGAAGTAATGTTAAAATGTAAACTATGAGAATATTAGTAGGATGTGAGGAATCACAAGCCGTAACCATAGAGTTACGCAAGTTAGGTCACGAGGCATTCAGTTGCGATGTGATGGAGAGTAGTGGAGGATATCCACAATGGCACATACAAGGCGATTTATTAAAGGAGTTGCACAAGGGTTGGGATATGCTTATTGCATTCCCACCTTGCACTCATTTAGCCGTTAGTGGTGCTAGACACTTTGAGCAGAAGATTAAGGATGGTAGGCAACAACAAGGTATAGACTTTTTTATGGAGATGATTAACGCACCCATAGACAAGATATGCGTAGAAAACCCTATTGGAATTATGAGCACAAAGTACCGAAAGCCTAGCCAAATAATCCAACCTTGGATGTTTGGAGACAAAGCTCAAAAGAGTACGTGCCTATGGCTTAAAAACCTACCTCTACTTATTCCAACGAATATTGTAGAAAAAGGCGAGTTTATAGAATTCGTCAGCAAAAAGGGAGTCAAGAAAAGGCAACCGAAGTGGTACTTTGATGCACTCAAGAATTCAAAAAATGCATCGGAGAGATCAAAGCTACGAAGTAAAACATTCAAGGGAATAGCCAAAGCTATGGCTACCCAATTTACAATTATTAACCAAAAACAATTAGAATTATGACAATCGAAAAATTATTAAGTGAGCCAATAGTTTTTGTTTACTCGGAAACGGATGACGCATCAGCGACATACGAATTTAATTACGAAGAGGTAAAGCAAGTTATTGAATCACACAATGAAGATTTTGACACGAACTACAAAACCATCACAGAATTTAATGATGGCGAAGAGTATAGAAAAATAAATATTAACCTACCATTTTAAACAATTAGAATTATGAAAGTAAAAAATGAAAGCCTAACAAATAAATTAAAATTTTGGAGGGAAAGCCTAAAGAAAGCAATGATTAAAGGCGATTTAAATTATGCAATGCATTGCGACAATATTATTAATAAATTAAAACAAGAATTATGAAAGCATTATTAGACAATTTAAGATTAAATTTAGATTCAGTAACAGAGACAGCAATCGAACAAACAGCTACGATTAAAGAACTTAAAGAAGAGTTGAAGAAGTTAAAGTTAGCTAACAAAGAGCTGGAGGAAAAAGTGAAATATGAATCAAAAATGAAGGATGCCTACGAGGCAGAGTATAGAAGATACTACTTTGAATTTAACAAAGATTGAAAATAAATAACAGATTTATTAAAATATATTTGGTCAGTATCTAAATTTAAGCCTATGCAATTATGTGTAGGCTTTTTTTATTGCCAAAATCGACTGATTGTTTCTAGTTTTTGTGCAATAAGTTTCTTATATTTGTCTAAATTAAATCAAATTATGAAGACAATGAAACTTACTGTCCACTTATATTATGGTGGAGCACACCCATCAGAAACTAAACACACCAATGATATAGATCAGGCTAGGAGATGGGTAGCCGATGCCGAACATGGCGAGATTATTAACTCTCAAAATATATCAGTAGAATGAAGTACACACTATTCAACAAGTTAGCCACAGAAGTATCGGTGGCATTTGGAATGGAAGAAAAATATTTATTCCAAAAAAATAAAAAAGCATCTATAGTAGACGCAAGATATTTATTATACTACCTGTGTTTAGAAAACAAAATACAACTCACAAACATTCAAAAGTATATGGAGAACAGAGGATACCTAATTCCTCACTCCACCATACACTACGGAATAAAAAGAGTTAATCAAAAAGTTTCTGAAGATAGAGATTATCAAATTGTAATAGATAGAATAAATACTTTATGTACAATTTAGGTGAATTATTCTACCAAGCTGAAAAAGATTATCATTCAAAACCATTGCATGACAAAGTAGTTAATTCTTATATGTGTTATGGATTTAAAATTATAAAAGAATTAAATTCAAACCAGGTATCCATCGTAGATATGACAAAAGGTGGAGACTACTACCAAGAAATAAATATTGACGAGTATAGTTATTTTAAAACTTTAGGTTGGAAAAGAGCAATATATGTCTTATATTTGTCTAATTGTCGTACAAAGCTTTCACGATTGGAAACAAGAATACAAAATGCTTTGGTCAATAATGTTAGTATAAAGACAATTAGAAAGCTTAAAGCTAGTAGGGAACAAATCTTACGAAACTTTAATAAAGTAAAAATCAAGTTAAATTAAATTAAATACAATTATGAAAAAAACAGAAAAATCAGTTTTTGAAACTCTGTCGGCTATCAATGTCAATGACAAGGTCGAACAGAAAAATGGATTAACTTATCTCTCTTGGGCATGGGCATGGGCAGAGGTAAAGAAGAACTACCCTAGTGCAACGTACAAGGTAGTAAAAGACGAGGCTACCAATTTACCTTTTGTTTACGATGTACATATGGGTTATATGTGTAGCACAGAGGTTACCATTAAGGGCGAAACATTGGAAATGTGGTTGCCAGTTATGGATGGAGCAAACAAGTCTATGAAGTTAGAGGCATACGAGTACACCACAAGATATGGAAAGAAGTCTGTAAAGGGTGCTACAATGTTTGACATCAACAAGACTATTATGAGATGTCTTGTGAAGAACTTAGCTATGTTTGGGTTAGGTCATTACATCTATGCTGGTGAAGACTTGCCACAAGATGACAATAGTGTAGCAGAGAAGTTGGCTACTCCAAAAAAGGCAGAGCCTAAAAAGACTGCACCCAAAAAATCAGAGCCTAAAAAGACTACTACAATCAAGCTAAATATCGGTGATGATAATTGGGATAAGGTCTTGAAGTATGTCGTAGCGAATAAAGAGTTAGGATTAAAGAAGATCGGTGAGAACTTACTTACTAAGTATAGTATGACTGCAAAGGTTAAAAAAGAAATTGCTAATTCCTTATAAGCTATGTCAGACACAATAATAAAACAACTTAAAGACGATAAAGAATATTACGGAGGGATAGGCAAGAACTATCTCTCCAATAGTGATATTGGAGCATTACTTTCAAACCCAAAAGAATTTGGTGTACAGAAAGATGACAATATAAATTTTGCAAAAGGAAGACTATTTCATCACCTGATCTTAGAGCCTGAAAAAGTACAAGATTGGAGTGCAGTGGATGTGTCAAGCAGAAACACAAAGAAGTACAAGGAAATTTTAGCCGAGTCTAATGAGCCATTTCTTTTGTTACAGAAAGAGTTTGACGAGATTACAGAACTCTCAAAAGTAATGACATCAAACCTAGATTTTTACGATATGATATATGCTGAAGGTAATAAGTTTGAAGTTCCAGCCATTGGAGAGATTGGTGGAGTTTGGTGGAAAGGTAAAGCAGATATAGTGTATAATGACTGCTTGATTGATATTAATACCACAAGTGATATAAATAAATTTATTTATAGTGCATCAAACTACAACTACGATAGCCAAGCATACGTATACCATACATTGTTTGGTAAGCCTCTTAAATTTCTAGTAATCGACAAGAGTAATGGTCAACTAGGAGTCTTTGAAACAACGGCAGACTTTATAGAAAAAGGTGCAGTAAAAGTTCAGAAAGCAATCGAGGTATACAATAAATTTTTTCACGACATCAATGCTACAGAAGATGTAAATCAATACTATCGTCATGTGGAGCTTTTTTAAAAAACTTAAAAAATCTTCTAACATTATGTACTTACAAGTTCCAAAAGTATGTAAGACCAGGAGGGATAAGAACTTACTTATCGAAGAAACATTAAAACATTTGGAACGTAACATTAAAATTAATCAATAAATGGAATTATCAGTAATTGGAAAAATCACAAAAGTATTACCACCACAAAGTGGTACATCAAAAGCAGGAAATGCCTGGACTAAGCAACTTTTTTTAATTGACAACGGAGAAACATACAACAACTTGTTTTGCTTTGAGTTGTTTAAAGACGAAAAGGTGCAACAATTTAATCAATATAACAATGTAGGAGATGTTGTTAAGGTTGAGTTCAATGTAAACTGCAACGAGTACAATGGAAAGTATTATACAAGCCTACAAGCATGGAAGGTATCTAAAGCTGATCTATCTAATTTAGAGGTAAATGAGCCAGAGGTTGTAGGAGAAGAAGATGGTGAAGTGCCATTCTAAAACTATAATTAAAAATAAATAGGGAGATTTATGTCTCCCTTTTTTTACCTCTTGTGTGTGACGAATATGACAGAAAAAGAATCTCTATATATATATATACTTTTTATATATTTATTATTTTTATTCCCTATACGATAGTAATAAATTGTCACAAACTGTCACAAAGCTAATAATCAATAAGTTACGAAAATAAAAACGACATAAAAACGACACAGAAATGACACAGAACATCACAATATTTAGAAATATAAAGGAAACAGACACTCCTTTCTATGTTAACATAGATAAAATCCTAGATAGGATTAAGAATGGGAAGTCTAAAGACTTAGTTAAAAACATTCGAAAAGAAAAAGACAAGAGCCATAGAAACGAACTTAAAAAGAAATTACCAGCAATATGTTTTTCAGGAAAATTTACTAACAGAAAAGACTCTTCATTAAATGAGCATAGTGGTTTTATATGTCTAGATTTTGATGGATATGAAAAGCAAAAAACTATGATATCTGAAAAACAAAAACTAACAAAAGATAAGTACACTTATTCTGTTTTTGTTTCACCAAGTGGTAATGGATTAAAAGTGATAGTTAAAATACCACAAGATGTAGAGAACCATATAAACTATTTTATAGCACTAGAAAAATACTACGAGTCAAAATACTTTGACAAGACTTGCAAGAATGTAAGTAGGGTTTGTTATGAGTCTTATGATCCATTACTATTTTTAAACAAGAACTCATCTGTATGGGATGAAGTTGCAGAAATTGAGTATAAAGAGTTTACCTCATCAGATTCACCAACAATACCTATCACAGATGAAAATAAAATAGTTGAAATACTAGTTAAATGGTGGACAAAGAAGTACCCAATGACCGAAGGTCAGCGAAATCAAAATGTATATGTTTTAGCTATGGCATTTAATGATTATGGTGTACAACCATCTTTAGCAGGATATATACTTAATCAGTATGCAACTAAAGATTTTAATCAAAAAGAAATTAAGAGAACAATAGATTCAGCTTACTCCAATAGACAAAACTTTGGAACTAAGTATTACGAAGATGATGTAGCAATAAGTAAAATAAAACAACAACTAAGAAGAGGAGTACCAAAAAAAGAGATTCGTCAGCAATTTGAAGATACGGCTATTGGTGGCGATGTAGTAAATGCCGTAATACACAAAGTTGAAGATGAAAATAGCAAGTACATATTTTGGACTAAAAGTGATAAAGGAGTTGTTAAGATTGTTCACATAGAATTTAAAAGATTTTTAGAAGACAAGGGATTTTTTAAATTTTGCCCAGAGGGAAGTAAAAATTATGTGTTTGTAAAACGAGAAAGTAATTTAGTGGATCACACATCAGAAAAAGAAATAAAAGATTTTGTTCTTTCTCATCTACTTACCCTTGATGATATTAGTATATACAATTACTTTGCAGATTCAGTTAGGTTTTTTAGGGAAGAGTTTTTAACACTACTAGAAACAATTGACATATTTTTTATTGAAGATACTAAGTATTCTGCTTATCTGTACTATAATAATTGTGCAGTTGAGATTACTAAAAATTCTGTAAAAATAATGGAGTATTCAGACTTAGAGGGTTATGTTTGGAGAGATCATATTATTGATAGAAAATTTAAAATATGTGAAGTTGGTAATTGTACATATCAAACGTTTGTAAAAAATATTTGTGGAGGTGAACAAGAGCAGAAGAGAATTAAGACTATGGAAAGCACCATTGGATTTATGCTTCATGCTCACAAAAATTTAAGCTATTGTCCTGCTATTATATTAAATGACGAGGTTATAACAGACACACCTGAAGGTGGAACTGGTAAAGGAATATTTATGAAGGCAATATCACATATGAAAAAGGTTGTGACTATCGATGGAAAGTCGTTTGCTTTTGAACGTTCCTTTGCGTATCAGTTAGTATCAGCAGATACACAGATACTTGTGTTTGATGATGTTAAAAAATACTTTGATTTTGAAAGGTTGTTTTCTGTTGTTACAGAAGGCATGACCTTGGAGAAGAAAAATAAAGATGCTATCTCTATACCATTCAGTAAGTCTCCAAAGATAGCCATCACAACTAACTATGCAATCAAAGGAAGTGGTAATTCATTTGCTCGTAGAAAGTGGGAGGTTGAACTTAGTCAGCACTACAACAAAAACCATACACCATTAGATGAGTTTGGAAAGTTAATGTTTGGGGATTGGGATGATTCTGAGTGGTGTCAGTTTGATAACTACATGATTCAAAACCTACAACTATATCTTTCAAAAGGATTATTAAAATCTCATTCTGTAAACCAAGAGATAAGAAACCTAGGTGTTGAAACAAGCCATGAGTTTTTAGAGTGGTGTGGTCTGATTGAGGGAGAGATGGATAATCTATTGGTTGCAAAAAACAGAAAAAGCTACAAGCAAACTCTATATGTAGAATTTACATCTGAGTACCCAGACTATGCACCCAAATCTAAGATGTCTATAACAAGAAACAGATTCTACAAGTGGCTCGTTGCATATGCTAATTACAAATTTGGTTGTGCTCCAGAGGAGGGTAGAGACAGAGATGGAAGATGGATTCGATTCAGAGGTAAAGAAGAACTAGAAGTACAAGGTAAACTAATGTAAGCTATGATTGAATTTAGAGACTATCAAAAGAATATTATTAGTCAAGGAACTGAGATTCTAAAAGACAAAGGATTCTTATATCTTGCAATGGAAGTCCGAACTGGAAAGACTTTAACAAGTTTAGGTATTTCAGATCAAATGGAAGTGGAACACGTATTGTTCCTTACGAAAAAGAAAGCTATATCATCTATTGTAGGTGACTATGACCTTATGTGTCCTGCATCATTTATATTATTTACAATAAACTATGAAAGCATGCATAAGCTACCACAAAATATTAAGTGGGATATTGTCATTATTGATGAAGCACATAGTTTAGGTGCGATACCTAAGCCTAACAAACGTGCTAGAGATGTAAAGGCATTAATTAAAAAAAATAAAAGTAAAGTAATTCTGATGTCAGGAACACCTACACCTGAGTCTTACAGTCAAATGTATCACCAGGTGTATGGTATTCCAAATAATCCATTTAGAGAGTATGTAAGCTTCTATAAATTTGCAAAAGACTATGTGGATGTTAGGCAGAGAAAAATAAACTCTATGATGATTAATGATTACTCTAGAGGACTTGAAACTATAGTTGACAAGATGAATCCATACACGATTAGATTTACTCAGAAAGAGGCAGGATTTGAGAATGATATAATTGAAGAAGTATTGGAGGTTGATATGAGTGAATTGACTTATGGCTTAACATCTAAACTAAAAAAAGATCTAGTTGTTGAAGGTAGTGACGATGTAATACTTGCCGATACACCAGTTAAACTTATGATGAAGCTTCACCAAATGTATAGTGGAACTGTTAAGTTTGAGAGTGGAAACTCTATGATATTAGATTTAAATAAAGCACAGTTTATTTATGATAATTTTTGCGTTTCAAAGGTTGGAATATTTTATAAGTTTAAGGAGGAGCTGAACGCATTAAAGATTGTTTATGGAGATCAGTTATGTACGGAGCTTGAAGAGTTTGATTCCACAGACAAAACAATTGCATTGCAAATTGTGAGTGGTAGAGAAGGAATAAGTTTGCGTAATGCAGAGTTTTTAGTATACTACAATATAGACTTTAGTGCAACAAGTTATTGGCAGAGTCGTGACCGAATGACAACAAAAGATAGTAAACTAAGTAAGGTTTATTGGGTGTTTGCTAAGGATGGAATAGAGAAAGAAATATACAAATCAGTAGTTCAAAAGAAGGATTATACCCTTAAACACTTTAAAAAAGATTTACTAACTTTATGACAGAACAACGCATACAAGGGAAAAGAATAAAGGAATTAGAGTCAGAGGGTTACTATGTAATCAAGCTTATTAAGACCAACAAGAACGGCATCCCTGATCTAATTGCAGTTCACCCAGAGGGTAAGATACTTTTCAGTGAGATAAAAAAAGAAGGTGGGAAGTTGTCGGAGTTACAAAAGTATAGAATAAAAGAATTAGAAAAGCATGGATTTAGAACAGAAGTATACAGAGGATAGAGATATATTATTAAAAAACTATGGTGTGACATTTTATGTTGCAACATACTTAAATGAGTTGCCATTTAATCTTAGAGTTAAAGTTAATAATGCTCTTGAAAATTTAAATTATGATTTGTTTACACCATCAGATGATTATAATTTTATTGGTGGTGTTATAAGAGGAGAAAACCCTTTCTTTTTTTCTTTAGCTTTTTTGCGTGAAGAAGGTGAGTATCCATATTTTATCGACATAAAACAAGATACTTTGGATGAATATTTAGATTACGTTAAAGCAAAACAAACAATTGAAAACTATGAACATAAAAAAAACAATACAGAAAGCACAACAAATGCTAGATAAATTACCGAAAGGTGATAAAAAGAACCAGTTATTAAAAAAAATACTTAAATTAAAATCAAATGACAGACCCAATTGAACTATTAAATGAACGATTTAAAGAAATAACACAAGCTAAAGATTCAGCAAATGATAATGGATTGTGTAAGGAAGATTTAAAAAAACTAAACAACATACATCATAAATACTATGTGTGTATGGAGATATTAAAAAGAGGGACTAACAAAGAGTTTATAGACCAAGGTGTATTATACAAAGCTTCTATAGATGTTTTTATGGATCAACAAAAAGAAATTAAAAAGTTAGAAAGCACTGTTAGAAGACTATATAGCGAGAGATATAAGGATAAAAATCTTGTAGAAAATATATAATTTTTTTTTTTGTATTTTTATTTACACCAAATCTCAAAAATAAAATGCAACACAGACCTAGGTTAGATGAAAAAGAATATGAGTTAATTAAAGATCATAGAGCATTAAAAAAAGAAGCTGAAGAAGTTGGAATACCTATAGAAGATATTAGTCATTATTGGCATAAAGGAAAACACTTCTCTATTCATGCTAAAAAAGGAAATATATCTATACATAAATTAAGAGACGCAATAATAGAGGAGATGGACAAACACTCTCCTTCATATCCGAAAATAAAAAGAAAAAAAAATAATGATTCTCACTTACTAGTTATCGATCCTGCTGATATACATATAGGAAAACTAGCCTCATCATTTGAAACTGGAGAGGATTATAACTCACAAATAGCAGTTAAAAGAGTTAAGGAAGGGGTTGAAGGAATAATAAATAAATCACAAGGATTTAATATAGATCAGATTTTGTTTATTGGAGGTAATGATATACTGCACGTTGATGTTCCTTCTAGAAAGACTACATCAGGAACACCACAAGATACAGATGGGATGTGGTATGATAACTTTCTTACTGCAAAAAAACTATACGTAGATATAATAGAAATATTATTAGACATAGCAGATGTTCACTTTGTTTATAACCCTAGTAATCATGACTACATTTCTGGATTTATGTTGTCAGACTCAATAAAATCTTGGTTCAGAAAATGCGATAACATAACCTTTGATTGTAGCATTGCACATAGAAAAGGCTACAAGTATGGTAAAAATTTAATTGGAACTACTCATGGAGATGGAGCAAAGATTGGTGACCTTCCACTTATAATGGCGAATGAGTTTTCTAAGTGGTGGGCAGAAACCAAACACAGATATGTATACACACACCACGTACATCACAAGAATGCAAAAGATTACCATGGCATAACTGTTGAGTCTTTAAGGTCTCCTAGTGGATCAGACTCCTGGCATCATAGAAATGGATATGGTGTTGGTGGAATAAAAGCAGTAGAAGGATTTATTCATTCAAAAGACCATGGACAAATAGCTAGATTAACTCATATATTTTAAAAAAAAATGATTAACCCTTTAGATGAAAAAAGATTAAAACACATTAACCATCTAATGGATGACATCCACGACCAATCTAGTAGTGTATATGAAAGCTTAGTTGATAAAGATTTTAATCAAGCAGAACAAGATATTGACCAACTTATATTAACATTAAACAATATAAAGTCTAGTTTTAAAGACGAGATTTAGAAAAATTTTAGTATCTTTGAAGTGCTTAAAACAATAAGTCAATGATTTTCGGTCAATTCTGTTTAGTTTCTGTAATTTTCTAATTGTTTACAAAAACTGGTTAATAGCGAAAAAGCCTCTTAATTGAGGCTTTTTTATTTCTTTTTTCTTTTCCTTCTTTTTTTCTTAGATAGTTTAGACTTTTTAAATCCATCTGTCGCATAGTAAAGCTTTACTTGTTTGTCAGTAAACACTCTACCACTTGGACTTACATTTCTATTTTTACCTGCTTTTGTGAATGGCATATCTTAAAATAATTTACTTGAACTTTTTGATTTTCTTTTAGTTGAAGGTCCAAAAAGACTTGAGTTTTTTTCCTTTTTAGGAGGCGTATAGTCATACATCTTATCCTTCTCCTGTTGTCTTAACTTACGTTCTTTTCGTTTTAACTCTTTCTCTGCCTGCCTTGTTTCATATCCTGGAGAGTCAGGTCCAAACGTTCTCTCCCATAAAGAAAAGTCATACCTCTTCATATCAGATTCACTGTCATAACCTTGAAGCATCTCTTCTTTTCTTTTCTTTTTATTGGCAGCATCTTTCTTAGCCTTTCGTAAGCCCTTATACATATCTGATAATACTATCTTTCTTATGTCTTTGTAGAAAGGAATAAACCCTAGTACACCAAATGTTTCTAGTGGAAGCCTTATAAACCTTTCATCTTGTTGTCTTTCAATAGCATCAGGTTGCACCCTATCTGATTCAAATATTTTATTTATTCCAAACACAGTTGTTTTTATCATAGGACTGTATGCAGCAAATAAATTTGGAACAACATCTCCAAACTGAGGAGGTCTACCACTCTTTCCTTCTGGAATAATAGTGTACTGTATAGCATCCCTATACTTGTCGTAATCTCCATCTCTAAGGAATTGACCATACGCTTCATTAAGATTTTCTAAACCAAGGTTTATAATACTCTTAGTAGCATTACCAAAGTCTCTACCAAACAGTAAAGATGTAAAGGCTGACACCATTGCTTGCCCTAACATTTTATCAACAGACTTCATGCCTTGTTCGTCATCATCTTCAAACTGAAAGTTTGAGAAGTCAATGTCTTCATCATCATCATCTTCAGTTAAGTCTTTGATAGCTTCTGCTACAAGTGTACCCATAAATGTATATGCCATCATACGAGTTGTTACACCTGCAAGTAAAGCAGCACCCTGCCTTTTATTTATTTGTCCGTTACCTACAGCAGCCATTATTCCTGTTCTAGCAGTTATGTATTCAAAGATTAAAAACCTAGTCATGAATCCATTAAAAGCATTAAACCCTCTTAATAAGATTCCTTGATTTGGTTTTACAGTTCCTTTAAGGATACCCATAAAAGCATTATCGGTAGCTCCCATAGCAACTGATCTGTTGTCTGCTAGTGTCTTAGCATCATTCAATTCAGTAGCATACTTATTCATGTAAGCCTCGTCATTGGCTGCAATCTTATCAAAGTCTGGAGACTTACCAGTAAGTTGTTTGAATCTATTTTCAAATGCACCAAACCACATCGGTTGCATTACCAACTTATCAGGTGCAGATATCAATGAATCAGCAGTGAACTCAACACCTTTAATCCATCTTTGACCAGTCTTGTTCCATAACTGTAGTATTGTATTTTTAACTCTACCTTTAGCTCTACTAGCAGTAACGCCTGCTGCTTGATTTAAAATCCCTGTGTCCACAAATTTACCAGACAATCCTGTTGAGAATACTCTGTTTGTTTGTGTACTATTAAGGTTATTCATAACCTCTTTACCTTCAGGACTTGCTAAAAGTTTTCTGTTTTTTATTCCTGAGATTATACCTTTAGGGTCTATATAAATTCCTGCAAGTATGTTGCTTAAAAGTTCATATGAAGCTCTAGGAATTCCTGCAAGTATTGCTCTGTATCCTTGCTTTTGTATATAGTTTACTGCTTGATCTGCAATGGTGTTTTGAGTTAATGCATTGCTTAATAGGTTTTCTATTGATTCTACAGAGGCATCACGAATGGCATTAAACTTTCTTCTATTACTTACAGACATGTTTCCATCTTCATCGGATAGATTTTTTTCTATTTGATTAAGTGTTCTTCTAGCAGTTCTAATTGGCTCTGTTAAATTAAAGTCCATTAAAGTATACTTAGCACCTCTTTGAACAGACGCATACACATCAAAGTTTAAAGGCGATACCTTACCTGTTCTTTCAATTAAACTCTTAGCCTTTGTGGATGGCTTTAAGTATTTGTTAAACATATCAGATATCTGAGATGTCTCTGTTTCAATAATATCTGCTTTAGAAACATCAGGTATAACACTCAAGTGAGTATAATTTTTTAGAGGTGTAATCTTGTTTCCTCTAATTATATTAGCAGTATAAACTGCCTTGTCAGTCATAGACTTATTTATTTCCTCTAGTGTTCTTATTGAATTTCTTTCTGCAACATTAAAAGATTCATATAGTTGGTCAATATCAAAAGGCTTTGTTCCGTTAGCAGTGTACTTATCAAGTATCTCCTGAAGCATTTTAGCATCAGTCTCGGTGTAACTTGTTGTCTCTGTCTTTATTCTTTTGATAGTGGCTTTCAAAAAGTCTTTAACACTATTCACTTGATTACTATCTGGGTTACTTAAAAACTCTTGCTGAATAAGATAAGACATCTGCTTATACTTAGACATAATAACCTTATTTGGGTTACGCCCAAAAGATTTAAACACTGCCTGCTCTACTTTTTCTATTTTAGCCTGCACCTCTTTTATAGCCTTAGTGTATTTAGCTGAAGCTTCAGCAGACCTTTTAAATATAGAATTAAATATATCTTTAGTTTTAAAGTCTCCAAAGACTTGGTCAATATAAAAAGTAGGGTTACGTCTTATTAATTCTAAAGTAGGAGACTTTCCTGTTCTTCCAAACTTAGCTTTTAGGTTTGCATAAATCTTACTTAGTGGTAGTAGCTTACTTCTATTTATTGCGTTAGTACCTACCTTAGCATCATTGATTGCATTCATTTTGCCTACCATTATTTGAGCATAGTGTGGCAGGTATCCGTTGTTTATGTTATCAATTACTTTGAATAAATTTTTCAGGTCATCCAAAGACAAGTCATTAATTGCATCAGTCTTTAAAAGTTTCTTAAACCTTTTAGCTAAGTCTCTTTCTAGCCTGCTTGGGAAAACCGATGGGTCAACTTCTTTTGTTGCCTTTACATCCTTAATAACCTCTTGTCTTTCTGCTTCAATTTCTGCTTTAATTTCTGCTTCCGTTTTAGGTGTTGCAGGTTCTGCAGGCTTAATCTGAGACTTGTATTTCTTCATCACCTCATACTCACGTTCAGTAATAATCTCATTGTCAAGCATTTGTTTGATAGTTGCAGCATAGTCTACTCCATTATCACCCATTACCTTCTCAGCATTTTTATACCTATCTGCAAGCTCAATAGCCATAGACTGCTCCTCGTCTAACTGTTGAAGAACATCCTCAGTTAGTTGTACAACCTGTTCCATTGGAGGTAGTGACAAAACAGTTTCTCTCTTACCAAATATATTAATCAACTCCATGTATTGATCTAACACAGAGTCAGGTATTAGAGATGGCTTCACAGAGAACAGTCTCTGTAGTTGGTCTACTAATCCTTCAGCGATACCTAGCTTTGTAGACACATTTTTTCTAGCTTTTCCTTTCTTGGTATTAGCTATCATCATCTTGTTTCCGTAGTCAGCGTCATTAAACACTTTTGTCATATACTCCACAAACCTTTCTACAGTGATTGGGTTGTTAAAGTCATCAGGAACTTTGTTTATTACAGATACCATCTTACTAGGTGTAAGCTTTCCTTGTTTTGTAAGCTCTCTTAGTGAGGCAACAATATCCTTCTTGATATCCTTGGCTCTTTTTTTCTGGTCGTTAAGAGCCTTAAATATTTTTCGTTGTTCGTCTGGAGTTATCTTTAAAACATTCTTAATCTCTGTGATTGCTTTCTTTATAGATGATGTTCTCTTTCTTGTTGGTTTCTTACTAGGCTTTTTCTTTCCACTAGGCTTCTGCTTACGAACAGAAGGAGCTTCAGGATCAAAAGTAATGTTACTACCATCAGCAAGTTTTATTTGATTAGAATTAAAAACAGTAAACGTATCAGTGCTTTTTGTTTTATTAGAATTATTGTAATTATCTTTTACGTTATCTACTATAACACCATCTTTTTTACTTTCTAATGCTTTTGAAATAAGATTTCTTGTTTTACCCTTTTGTTGTACATTTCTCCATAAAGAATTTTCTCCATTTTTAATAAATGGATTTTTAATATTTAAAAAAGCTGGCAATACTTTCGGAACTGAATTTTGATAGTCAAAAGCAAATTTGTCTTTAGCATATGACTTCGCAGTGGTTATATCTTTTGCAAACCAATGAACGCCTATACGACTCCCCATTCCAAAAATCTGGTCTTGACTTTTAAATATTCCATCTTCATCTAAAAATCTACCATCAGGTGTACCATGATACACAACCAATGGCTCACCATTCTCATCGACAACCTTACTAGCATTTGCAGGGTCTGTCTCCCAATCACCGAACCAATTCTTAAATTCAGGAGTACGCACTATATCGTACTGCTCTTGATTTAGATTACTAGGCTTTCCATTTGGAGCTAAGTTAACCTGCTTACGAGACTGAGGTGCGTCAGGGAATAAAAGAATTTGATCCTCTCTAGCAACGTCTTCTGTTGCTTCTAAAAGAGTTTCTCTTCTTTTCTCTTCTCTCATTCCATATCTTTTCTCAACATTACGAGACTCAACTTCTCCTGCTAATCTTTGGTATAGTCCATACGTAGAATACTTATCAGAGTATTCAGCTTGTTTCTCACTTGCTATAACTGAAGCCTCTTCAAATGATTCCTCTAAGTCAAGACTATTACTAAATTCATTTGTTTTTAGTTTATTGATTATCTCAGGGTTGTTATCATAAACATACTCGTATACATTTACTGCATCACCAACTTCTTCAAGACCTAATACATCGAAATTTTCTTTCATAAAATCTAAGTCTAATACTTCATCCAAAGACATACCTTCAAAATCAATACTAGCTAATTCTAACACTGTAGATAGGTTCTTCAAAATCTCAACCTCTTCCTTTAATTCTGTTTCTGCTACTTTCTCTTCAGGTGTCACAGTGTTTTCGTATGCTTCAAATGCAGACATCATATTGCCACCTGTAGCAAACCCTTCAATAAACTGAATAGCGTGCTGTATCTCGTGTACTAAAAGACTTGTAACATTAGAGTTAGGTTTTGCATTTATTTCTATAGATTTATCACTTGGTATAAACCAAGCACTTACTGCACCCTGTGGTCTAATATCCACTTCAACTTTCATATCTTTTAGTTGAGGGTATGCTTTATATAAATCCTTGCTATCATAAACATCTGACAACTTAAACGTACCAGACTCTCTTAAAGTTAACTTTCCATCAGGCAATTCATACCTCCATTTGTTATCCTTACCACGTTCCCATCCTGTTATATACTTTAACTCTTCAGGTGTTTTGTTTTTCAAAAACCTTATATCTATAGGAACATTTTTTAAAGCACCCTTTTCTATTTGTTCAGGAGTTAGCTTCAAGAAACTTTCTATTTCTTTTGCTAAGTTTAATCCATACGAAAGGTTAAGTGCAGTTAGGTCAGCGTTCTCTCCTATAATCTGCTTACGTGACTGAGGTCTTTTAAATAAATCGTTTACTTTTTTTCCTCTGCTATCAACTAAAAAGAAGCTTCCTGTTCTAGATTTTTTTACACCATAGTCCCCTTCTGCTCTTGAGATTGCTCTCTTTAAAAAGTAGGAGTCTGCCTTTGGAGGAAAGAAACCTGTCTCCGACATATTAAAATCTCTTGCAGCTTGTTGAATTGTTTTCTGCTTACGAGACTGAGGAGGTGCTACTATATCACCACTAGCTTTTGATAACTTAGCAGTTCTACCATACTGACTTAAAGCCATTGCTGTTGATGGATGTTTTTCAGAATATTCCTTCCATGAAAAAACTTTTCCTGATGACTGAGTTAGTTCAGGATACGTTGTGTCTATATTATATGCTCCATCTAAAAAGAAAACTTCTATTTCTTGGTCTGAAGATATTTCTGCAGGATATGACTTATGGTAAAATTCATCTGACTTAGGAGTAACCTTTGTTGATAAAGTTCCCTTTGTTCTCATTAGCATTACTATATCCCAAAGCTTAGTTGCCTTCTTAGTTTTTTCTTCTTCAAACTTAGATGCTACTTCTGATATAGAACCTGCCGTTGGAAACTTTCTATCTTCAGTAACTTTAGGGTCTCCTAATATAGCCTTTATAATTGCCTTTCTTTTCTCAAACGAAAGTGTTGTATCATCTCCTAATAACACTTTGTTTAACTTGGTAATCATAGTCTCTATGTTGTCAGATTTTTTTATATTTAAGTCCGACTCAGTTAAATTTACTGACTTTAATGTAAGAGCTTTAGTCAGGTATTCACTAAATAACTTCTTAGTAACCTTACTAGACTTTGATCTTAAATCAAACTTCATAAACTCCCAAACAGTCTCAAACATATCTTGATTGCTCATATGAGAATTTGGCTTCATTATGATTGGAGTTCCATAAATATAACCATCTTTATCTCTATTAGCATTCATGTTTTCAGCTATGCTAGTAGCTTTAGAAAGAGTTCTAGATGCCCACCACTTACCTGTTATCTGAGGGAAGTATATTCCACCAAAGAATTTGAATACAGGGTTATTTTGAACATCAGCTATAAAAGCTCCTGTCATTCTATCGGACTCAAGTAGATTGGATTTTTTTTGATTGAAGTTACTTAAAGGAGTATCTTCAGACAACTTTATATTTGGATTAGTAGGAAACCTTTTTAAAGTAAAACTTGTTAATACAGAGTCTTGCTTTCTTGCTTGTCCATTTATAACTCCACTAACACTACCATCTAATATAGCAACATCCTGCTCTGTAATCTCTTGTCCTGCTTCTACCTTTGCAGAGACTACGTTTAATAAGTCAATAACCTCAGCGTCAGTAAACTTCTTAACTCCTAGTATCTTAGCTAGTTTGTTAAGCCATCTCTGTACTAAGTTCTGAGTAGGTGCATCCATTTTTGGATACTCCGATGCTAGTAATCCAAACAACTCGGCAATACTCTCCTCACTCTCAAGTGCAGACTCATATTTATCAGAATGTTTCTTTAGTTTCTCTAGTAACTCTGGAGATGCAGTTTTCTTAACTGCCTTAAACATTCTATCGGTAATAGCTTTAGCCTGCTTATTGGTGATTCCATTTCTTAATAATAACGCATGAAATACCTCGTGTGCAACAGTGTTATCCTGGACCTTTGTTGCGTTTATATGAATGGTCTTTGTTCTAGGGTTGTATTCCCCACTTGAAGAATCCTCTATGCCTTCTTCTCCTGTAGCTTTACGATAAGACGCATCATCACTATGCAAAACTATTTTAATGTCCTTATCGAGCTTCTCTAAAGCTTTCCTAGCATTATCTATTTGCTTCTCTACTTTAGTAACTTGCTTCTCTACTTTAGTAACTTGCTTTCTAGGTTTAGATGAAGCTTTCTTTTTAATTTTTTCTATAGCCTTCTTAGCCTTTCTAATTTCTGACTGTTTTTGTTTCATGTCATCCCTGTAGGATTCAATGACACCATCCATTTCTTCTTTTAAATCTTCTTGTTCAGCAATCTTTTCTTCTATCGCTTCAGCTTTTTGATCTTTTGATAAGCTTTTATTTTTTCTTATTTTAGCCTTCTCCTGCAGAATCCTAGCAACCTCTTCCCTAAAGTTATCCTTCTCAATAGTTATCTCCTCTTGAAAAGTTTCAACACTCATCTGATCATTCTCAATCTCATTCTCAAGCCTAGATATTTCTGGGTCAGTCTGAGGCGTAGTAGAGGTTTTTAATTTAAATTTTTTCGTGACATCTTTAACAAAGGCATTAAATTTATCATCAGTCATAGCAAGCAAATCTTTTACCTTCACTGATAATCCTCCCATTATAATTTCTCCATTGTCTTCTCTAAAGTTTGGACTAAGGTCTACAACTTGATTTACTCTTTCATTTCCTTCAGGTGTCACCTCAACTTGTTCTTCTACTTTTACTTTTACTTTAGGAGTAGGAGTTTTTATTCCTAACTTTTTTTTCTGGTCAGTTGTTAGAGATGATATTATTTTTTTACTGTTTACCTCCTTGCCACTTTTTTCTTGTATTTTTTCAAAAACATCACGACTACCTAATTGTTTTTTAAATGACTCCTCTGCACTAATTCCATTAGTGTCTTCATCAAGTTTAAAACGAATTGTATTTACAACCTCTCCATTTACATCAAGAACTTCATTTATTGCATCTTGAAAAGAACCATCTAAATTTGTCCTTAATGTTATTCTGTATTTACTGCCATCAGGTTCAGTTAAAGAAAACACCTCTTCTTTTAAAATAACTTGTTCATCTTTAAACACTTCAGGTGTTGACTCAGCTTCAGTCTCTGCTTCTACTTTTACTTCTGCTTTGGGAGCAGGAGCAGGAGTAACAAGCATATCAGCCTCTACCTTTGTTCCATCACCAAACATTTCTGCATACGCAGGAGCATTTGCAATTATATTTTGAGCATCTTTCTTTGTGTCTACAGTCACCATCTCTCCTGTAACCTTATTACGAACTGCCCACTTATTACTCTCTTCTACTGGTCCTAACTCTAATCCATTTCGGTTATCTATAATCTCAAAATCTTTAGACCATGTTCTTTTATTGGTCTTGTTCATTTCGTAAACCACTTCATCATCAACCTCTACCTCAGCTTCAGGCGTTACATCCAAGCCTGCTGCTTTACGCTGCCTGTCAGACATTCTAGATTCTAACTTAGGATTTATTACAGTCTTAATATCTACATCTTCAGTAGTCTTAATCTCTCCTGCAGAATTAGTAACATACTCCTCATTTGTGAGTGTATTATTTTTTGAAATTGTTTCACTAGAAAAAACAGTACCTTCTTCATCTGAAATTTTTACCTTCCTGCTACCATCAAGTTGCGTGGTAATGGTGGCAGTTTGTATCTCCCCAGAAAAAGGGTCTTCATATGTAATCTTTTGTTGCGATACAGGTATTTGAGAGTCTTTATATCTTTCTTCTTTTACCTCTGTCTCTTTTTCAGGAGTAACCTCTACCTCTGTATCCGTTTCTGTTTGCTGGTCTTTATTAAACAACTCAACTGCTCGTTCTAAATTTTGTTGCTCAGTTATTTCAAACTCCTCATCACCTTTTGCCTCAGACTCTTCTACTAATTCTTTACTAGCCTGCTCTATATATTTTAATTGCTCACTCTGTTCAAGTTCTCTAAAAGCATCTACCTCGGTATCTACCTCTGCTTCTAACTGATTTTCTTGTAAGTCTTTTATTTTAGCTTTAAGTATACTAGCCTTTTCCTTAGCAACCTCAGTCTTGTTTCCTTCTAATTTACTAAGCTCTAGTTGTAGTTTTGTTATTTCAGCTAAAGTCTCAGGGTTAATATCAGGGTTAGCCTCTAGTATTAATCTCTCAGTATTTAATTGTATTATTCTATTAGAAAGTTTTTCTGCTCTACCTTCGTAATCGTTGTCAATCTTTATTTTTGTAGACTGTAATTGGTCTAAGGTCATGGTTTCTATAAGGTTGTCTATAGTCTCTACGTCTACCTTCTTTCCGTTTACCCTATACTTTGGCTTTGAAAACCTTGCAGATATAACATCCTTTATCCCACCTGGTGCTTCAGCAATACCCTCTAATGCAATCTCAGAGATATCCATCTCTTGACCAATCACACCTCTAGCAGTAGCCTCACCTACAGACCCACCTACTGATTCAACTCCTGACGCAGCTAAAACAGATTTAATTTTTGTGCCTTTAGTTACACCCTTACCACCCTTACTAAGAATTTTACCTGCAACCTTACCACCTAATCTACCTGTAAACGCATCAATTACACCAATGGTTAAACCTCTAGCTAATGCCCTGTTTCGTAGACTCGTATATATTTTATCGTCATTTAATGCCTCTCTAATTTTTTCAGGAGTAAGCTCTCCCTCAATCTCTTCCTGTAGTAACTCAGAGAATGTAGCACCCATTTCAAGAACTGATCCTGCTGCTGCAAATGCATATGGAAGCGTTGCTGCTGCACCTGCTATTGCTCCTCCTGCCGTACCAGCTACTGTTCCAACAATAGGAAGAACGGCAGTTCCTCCTGCTGCACCTGTAGTAGCACCTACTGCTGCACCTGCACCTAATACTGTACCCATAGCTACTCGTGAATCCTTATTAGAAGCCATAGAGAAAATAGAGCTAACTATAACTTCAGGAATAACTTGTAATCCTGACTCGTATAACCCCATTACCACACCCATAAAACCTTTTCCGTTTTCTTCGTAGGTCTTTTGGTAAGCCATCATCTCATCAGATGGACCTAATTTCTGTGCCTCTTTATTGGCTTCAATAAAACTGTATATATCTTCATCGGTTGCGTTTGCACCTCGTAGTAATATGTCTGAAGCATCTTCAGCAACCTGACCTTGATAGTAACCTGTAGCAACACTACGAGACATATCATCTATAAAGTCTCCTAGTCCTATTCTCGTTACTGCATCAAAGCCTCTTAGTATGTCACCAAAAGTTCCTTCAAAAAAGTCCTGTTCAGTCTGTGGTTGTGTAGCCGAAGAAATGTTTTCCGTAACCAATTCCCCATTTGGATCTTGAGTAATAAAACCTGATTCGTCTTTTTTTTTTAATGGATTGCTTACCCCAATAAGTTGTGCAAATGCGTCAGCATCTCCATTATAACCTGTGTTTTTAAACTGACTAAATCCATCATTAAATGCATCAGTATTTGTGCTCATTAATGTTTTAAAATCAGCTTCTGTTCCTAAGTAACCAGTGCTTTTAAATTCTTCGTATAATTCTTTAAATGCTTGTTCGTTCATTAGTTTTTGTTATATTTAGAGCCGTCAATTACAGAGTCGGTAGATGTTGATGTTTTTGTGTTTTTTTCTCTTTTATCACTCTTTAAAATTTCTTCTACTGTAGAACCTGGATTTTCTTTTTCCCATTTTGTTTTTTCAGCATCAGTCATATTTGATAATTTATTTCTTAACTCCTTATCTAAACCTAATTGTTTATATGCTGCTCTTATTATTATAGGCAGCTTAGTTCTTATATTGTCTTGAGTAACCTTAAAAACTTTATCTACTCCTGGTATTGATATATCATATGTATTTGAACCAGTGTCTACGGCTATTGCTCCTAATTTATTAAATTCTTTATCAAACTTAAAAAGATTAGGAATTAAAGATTCGTCATCATCTCCGTACAATGTAATGGCTTGTTCAATTTTTTTGTTAACAAACGTGTCAAATGAAACGTTAAATTTTGTTTCTTCAACAGTATCATCACCTCTTCCTCCACTTGTTCCTTCAAATGAGTTATCTTTTCCACCAAATATTGATTCCTTATTTAATCCTTTTTCTCTCTTAGCTTTGTCTTGAACTCCATGAATCTCTACTCCTGCTCCTGCCCAATCTACATAACTGTCAGTTATAGGAATAGCATTATCTCCAGTTCTATTACCTGCAGGATTTACATACCTCACTTCCATAAAGTCTTGCATTACAGGTTTAGCTTCTGTTCCTACATTTCTTGAAACAAAGTCTATTCCAATTAAAGTGTTTGCAGCTTGTTTATTGTATGGACTAGAAATAATAGAACTAACAATACTATTTCTTTTAGCAGGGTCTGTTGTGCTATACAACGAGTTCCACAAGTCAACAACATTTCCTTGTAGTTCTTCTTGTTTTCTTTCAGTTATTCTTGATTCTCTTTCTGGTGTAGGTTCTTTTTGAGTTTCCTTACGACCTAATTGTTTATCTATATGTCTTCTTAAAAACTCTTCAGCTTTAGCTTTTTGTTTTTTACCCATTTCACTTGTAACATCCATAATCATTTTACCTGATCCTGGTTGTGAAGGGTCTTCTATCATAAGTATAGAGTTTTCGTCTTGGTCTTCTTTATTAAAAACAGTGTTAAAGCCACCAACATAATCTTTAAGAATACTAGCGACTCCATTTGGAATTTGTACTTGACTCTGAACCATATCATTTACCATAAGGTCAAAATCTTTCATCTGCCTAACGTCATCGATAGTTCGGTATAATCCATCTGTTGTCAAGTAGGTGTCTGCAAATTTAGCAACCTCAGCGTCTAAATCCTCTAATTGATACTTTAGTATTTCTTGAGATAAAGAAAAGTTTAACTGTTGCACTGTAGTAAAATTACCAGGAGTT
>JAAHTH010000121.1_pt1 | contig 29998 bp, 31 predicted proteins | sample 6116091 | NCBI WGS metagenome assembly JAAHTH01 (sample SAMN13939990, study PRJNA603662) | sponge metagenome | isolation source: marine sponge | host: Mycale hentscheli | place: New Zealand | collected 2006
AACAGACATCATACCAGAATCACTATGTCCGAGCATTAACGGGTGGCGCTATAGATAAACCTGGCCACTAGGGCTACAGCAAATATCGTTCGTTGGGTCTGAGACGCAAGGAGTGTTACTGTTTACGTTTGTTGTTATACCAAGAGTCATCACACAAAAAAAAGCTACTCCAGCAGTGTTAAATTTACTCATGATAGTTCTCCTTGTTTAAATCTCATTAGAGGGGGGCATGTTTAAGTTTAGACTATGGTTTAAAGTCTGCATGCAGAGTGGATACCAGCAAACCTTTCATGATTAACGAAATAAACTCTTTTGTTTCTATCTTTTAGCCTGCTTTTTATTTTATGGATAAGGATAAGTATCCATCCGTAAGTTGAGTTAGTTCTCTAGGTGCATAGAGGCTATGTTCCATCTAGAAATATTGACTTTCATTATGCCGATATGTAAAATAAAAAAACATAAGATCCAAGGGAGCTCTGATGCCAACGCGTGTATTAACTGAACCAGAAAAAGCAAAGCTTTTAAAGTTTAAGATTTCAACTGAGCGATTTCATGAAGAATATAATCAGCTGACGACAGCTGGATTTACAGACAAGCAAGCCACCACTCTAATTATTAAAAAGTCATCATCCAATACTGTTAAAGCCGTGTGTGGCGCCTATGAAGCCTTACTTTCAAAACCTTATGAGCTTTCGTTAGAGCAAATGTTTCGGATAGCCAGTCATAGTGGCGGCTCCAAGAACATTGCAGTGGTGCAGTCGGCTTTCGTTGAGCTTCAGGCGCTTCAGTTTACTGCTGAGCAAATCGTTCGTATAGCCAGTCATGATGGGGGCTCTAAGAACATTGCAGCGGTGCAGTCGGCCTTTGCTCAGCTTCAAGGGCTTCAATTTACAGCTAAGCAAATCGTTCGTATAGTCAGTCATAACGGCGGCTCGAATAACATTGCAGCGGTTCAGTCGGCTTTCGTTGAGCTTCAGGCGCTTCAGTTTACTGCTGAGCAAATTGTTTCTATGGTCAGTCATGGTGGCGGATCGAATAACATTGCAGCGGTTCAGTCAGCTTTCGCAGCGCTTCAAGGGCTTCAATTTACAGCTGAGCAAATCGTTCGTATAGTCAGTCACGGTGGTGGCTCTAAGAATATTGCAGCGGTACAGTCAGCTTTCCTTGAGCTTCAAGGGCTTCAATTTACACCTGAACAAATCGTTCGTATAGTCAGTCACGGTGGTGGCTCTAAGAATATTGAATCAGTGCGGTCAGCTTTCACCCAAATGCAAGGACTTCAATTTACAGCTGAGCAAATCGTTCGTATAGTCAGTCATGGTGGCGGCTCACATAATCTTGCAGCGGTGCAGTTAGCTTTAATTGAGCTTCAGGGGCTTCAGTTTACTGCTGAGCAAATCGTCCGTATAGTCAGTCATGATGGTGGCTCTAAGAACATTGCAGCGGTACAGTCAGCTTTTACCGAACTTCAGGGGCTTCAATTTACAGCTGAGCAAATCGTTCGTATAGTCAGTCATGGTGGCGGCTCACATAATATTGCAGCGGTGCAGTTAGCTTTCATTGAGCTTCAGGGGCTTCAATTTACAGCTGAACAAATCGTTCGTATAGTCAGTCATGATGGCGGGTCACATAATATTGCAGCGGTGCAGAAGTATTTTGAGGTGCTTCAGCAATATCATTTCACACCTAAAGCAATGGTTAAGCTTGCGAGTCGCAACGGTGGCTCAGCTGTTATAAGGTCCGCTGTAGGCTTATCTAACGAAGAAGGTGGTGATTTAAGCGCATTTCTCGGCGACTTATTCCCTTTTCATGCGATGCCGTCACAAGAAGATATCGATGAGATACTGAGTGAGCTGGGGCTTGATGACACAGAGAGCGATGATGCGCTCTCCTTGTTTGATTCAGAAGTAATGCTTGATGCTTCGACAGGTAGCTTAGGTGACCCGCGTGAGGTGAAAGCTGCATCTGTTGCTGAAGCGCTCCCTGTTCAGCTGGTGGTGCCATTGCCCGAAGGGATGGATGACCGCTTGGAAGAAATGGATATTTTTAATACAGAGAACGATGATGCACCCTCCTTGTTTGATTTAGAAGTAATGTTTGATGCTACGGTAGGTGATTTAGGTGACTCGCGTGAAGCAGGGATTCCATCTTTTGCTGAAGCACTCCCTGTTCAGGCAGCGGAGGCTGCAGCTCCAGCGCCTGAAAGCACCCCGGCTATTTCTTCCCATGGACTGTTTAAGCGCAAAAGCGGTGATGAAAGAGCAGTTAGCTCCACTGAAGACCCAGGTATAGACAAGGGGACCAAAAGGCAAAACACAGGGCTTTGGGCGGCAGTTTAATCGCTTTTCGTCTTGGTTAAGCAGGGTGTATGACCGTAAAAAGTTGATTTTAGCTTAGTATTTGTGTAAAATATGAGCATATAAGAGACAGGGGAGCCCTGATGCCAACGCGTGTATTAACTGAGGCAGAAGAAGCAAAGCTTTTAAAGCTTAAGATTTCAACTGAGCGATTTCATAGAGAGTATAATCAGCTGATGACAGCTGGATTTACAGACAAGCAAGCACTTTAATTATTAAAAGATCATGATTCAATCAATTAATTAATTATCAAGTGCGGCTTTAACACCCGCGCCATAAGCTATGTCGATTGTATTAAATAAATTTAGCTGTCGGTCAACAATATTATCTGGGACACCCTGCATGGCCGCCGCTATATTTGAATATAAGCGTGTACGCGCGGCATTATCAAATAAATTAAATAAATGTCTCACTTGCGTAAAATCATCGTCATCTAAACGGTCTGAAGTTTGTGAGTACCTTGCTGCGTCACCACTTAAGCTCAGTGTTGGCGGTTCAGATGCTTTATTTTCAATTGGCCCACCAAAACTATTGGGTTCATAATAAGCATCGGGGTTTTTTGTATTATTATCTGTAAATCGCATGGCCCCATCTTTATGATAAGTATGAATGGGGCATTTTGGTGCATTCACAGGTAATGCCTCGTAGTGCGTACCAATACGATGCCGATGCGCATCGGCATATGAAAATAATCGACCTTGCAGCATTTTATCAGGCGAAAAACCAATACCCGGTACAATATTCGATGGTGATAGTGCCAATTGTTCGATGTCAGAAAAATAATTATCAGGATTACGGTTTAATTCCATTATACCTACTTCAATCAATGGAAAATCATGATGTGGCCATACTTTAGTTAAATCAAAAGGGTTATGAGCGAACTGAGATACCTCGGCTTCTTGCATGACTTGAATGTATAATGTCCAACGAGGATAATCACCTGACTCAATATGTGAGAATAAGTCTTCTTGAGTTGATTCGCGTGTTCGGCCAACAATATTAGCCGCCTCCGTATTGGTCCAATATTGATGGCCTTGTTGGGTTTTAAAATGAAATTTTGTCCATACGCGTTGATTATCTGCATTGATTAAACTAAACGTATGCGATCCATATCCGTTCATGTGCCTGACCGATTGTGGTAAGCCTCTGTCTGAAAATAAAATAGTGACTTGGTGTAAGCTTTCGGGTGATAGTGACCAAAAATCCCACATGGCCGTTGGGCTTCTTAAATTGGTTTTAGGATGGCGCTTTTGCGTATGAATAAAATCTGGAAATTTATATGGATCTCGTATAAAAAACACAGGGGTGTTATTACCGACTAAATCCCAATTACCCGCTTCAGTATAAAATTTAAGACCAAAACCACGCACATCACGCTCTGCATCTGCTGCACCCAACTCACCAGCAACCGTTGAGAAACGTGCTATCATCTCTGTTTTTTTACCTATTTTTGAGAATATATCAGCAGATGTATATGCTGTAATATCATGTGTGACAGTAAATACGCCATGTGCACCCCATCCTTTGGCATGTACCACACGCTCTGGAATTCGCTCACGATTTTGATGTGCTAGTTTTTCAATCAGTTTATAATCTTCTATGAGCACGGGCCCATGAGGACCGGCAGTTAAACTATTCTGATTGTCAGACACCACATTACCTGACGTGGTGGTGATATAATTATTTTTAGTTTTATCCTTGCCGAACATTAGGTCACCTCATCATCAAAAATCCGTTTTTTACGTGCCGATTGATGTCGTTCTCTTAGTTCAATATCAATGTATTTATCTGTGATTGCACTTGAACTATGACCCGCATCATCTCGAACATGCTCTCTTGGCCGTACTTTCACATCATCTGAAATACCTGTATGACGTAGCCAATGCACCGTTGCTTCATGTAGTGTATCAGCTTCTTCGCCTAAATTGTCTTGATGTAATTGTTCAATCGCTTTATCAAAAGCAAGCTGGACTAAATTTCGGATATGGTTTGTGCTTGCAATCGGCCCACGTCCTTTTTGTTTAGGCAGCAAGGGAGAATAATCAGCTGGTGAGGGAAGGGGGGATAAGTCCAAATGTTTTCGCCAGCGCTTCAATGCGTGCAGCATTGCCTCACTCACTGCAATCTGTCGCTCTTTATTGCCTTTACCAACGGTTGTAAACCACCAGTTGCCATCACCATCTCGCGTAAAATGATTCATTTGAGGTGCCCAACGAGGTGTTGCAGTCAATTCTGATATTCTTAAATACATGGCGTATAGCGCTGATAAAATAAACAATGTTCGCTCATGTTCTATAGGAGAGGTTTCTGCTAATTTTTGTGTTTTTTCAACCACATACTGCCACTGTAATTCAGATAAGCGTCTAATTTTAATCGGCCCTTGCGTTTTACGAATGAACCTACTTTTCTGGCGAATTAAAGCAAACGGGTTGCTTTTTACATGCTCTTCTTGAACTAAATATTGATAAAAGCTGCTTAAAATGGCAAACAATTCACGTAAAGAGCTCTGAGAAAGCTCAAAGTTTTTAATCTCAGGGGCTTGTCCACGCCTGTGTGCAGCTTTAGATACAGTAACAACATAAGGTCGCCAAACAGGATTAGGGACGCGTTGAGCGTTCTTAGTGACAAAACGTGCTGGCTTTGAAGTGCCAATCCAAGCCTTAGGAGGCATCTGAGAAAACTCAATAAACTGCTCAATGTCTTCACGATCTAAATCACTTAATGATTTATTCGCAATCAACACACTCCAGTGTAAAAAACGTTCAACCTCACGCCTATAGCCATTGAATGTACCTTGACTACCTTTGTATGCTACTAAAAACTGTGCTGATATAGCAATGTCATCTAAATCATAAGGATCATCAAGATAAGTCCAGGCATGCGCTTCTAGTTGCTGCAAAAGCTCATCGAGTGTATCAAATAAAGGCTTCGGGGCCGGCGTATTACTCATCAGTATTTATCATCCTTAGTTAAATTATTTTTTGTAACGGCTACGCTTTTGTTTCGATGGCTATTTTTAGTATTATCATTAATAAATTAACTTAGGGACAAGTCAATTGAAAAAAATACTTGATTTAGCTTTGATTTGCTACATATTTTTAGGCCTGTTTTTTCAAATATTTTCTCAAAGCATACATGCTGGATCAATGACTCACACTGAGTCTGCGATTCATTCTCTGAAAGACGGTCAAATGACGATACAATTGGGTGGCTATTGGCGTAGCCCAGGCAGTGAACAGTTTATTCATATTCAAGATTTAATTAGTGACCGACTGACAGTGACCAATGGAACGGATTTTAATGGTCTATTTGGGGTGGGTTACTTTTTGAATGGAAAAGACTATGGTCAATTGCATACCCAGTTTGGGTTGAACTGGTTTTTTCTTCCTAGAACAGAAGTGTCAGGCACGGTGCTCCAAGAAAATAGTTTCTCCAATTTTTCTTATAGCTATAACTTGATTCAATATCCGCTTTATGTGGTTGGCAAATCAATGATTGATACGCCTTTACAGGGGCATCATGTCACATTAGATGTTGGTCTTGGCCCTAATTTTATGAAGGCGACCCGATTTTCAGAAACCGCGCTGACACAAACCCTCGCTTTTACGCCAGTTCCTGGGCAATTATTTTCAGATAAAACCACTGTCAATTTTAGCGTCACGGCAGGCGCTGGCATTAGATTTGATCATGTTTTTGGAGATGCCCCTCTGGAATGTGGCTACCGATTTTTTTATCTAGGTCAAGGGCAGTTTAATATCGCTAACAATCAGGTTATCAATACACTGAAGACTGGCCAGATTTATGCAAATGCTGCCATTTGTTCGATTTATATATAACTTAATATTCATATTATATTTAGAAGGAATTAATTATGAAGTTGAATGTGTGGGCAATTAAGATCAGCTTATTACTCAGTTTAGTCATACTGGCTGGATCATCTTATGCGGCAGAAAAGCTGTTTAATACATCATTTACAAAAAATGGTAACTCAGGAGATGGTTTTATTGTTGTGAGCACAAATATTCCCAATCACACTTATTCAAGTGCAGGTATCAAGCTAAAAGGCTCTAATTATATTTTATCAAATTCTTCTGATTGTACGGTTAATCCTCTGAATGGATGGTGTATGTTTTCAGCCAGCAATCAGTCTTCACATGCTTTTGAAGTAACAAAGGTAAAAAATGTCGATGCTAAGTTGAATGCTGTGCAATTTTCCTTGGCATTGAATGCTCGAAATCAACCTATTTCAACACAAGATACGACGCTTATTACTAACAATCAATTGAGTGTTACCTCAGGAAAAATGATTGGATATTTAACCGGTTGGGAGACCCCGCCAGACGTAGCGGATATTGCAAGTAAGGGTTACACTCATGTTCTTATTTCATTTGGTTTATTTAGCACCTTAACTCCGGGTGATATTAATATTCAGTCTATTAATGAGGCTCCTTATGGTGTTTTTACTGATTTAAAAGGATATATCGACGGGTTACATGAATACGGCATCCAAGTGTTACTTTCAATTGGTGGTGCTGCTACAGATATTCCTGATGCTACTGTTGATTTTGATAGTGCTGTGAGTCAGGCAACCTCACCCGCTGATTTTGAAGCAGCCTTTACGGCTTCCATGCAAACATTAATGACAACTTATGGCTTTGATGGATTTGATTTTGATATTGAATCAGGTTTATATGCGGCGAACTCATTTACAGAACCAGACAGTGGATGTGAGGATAAAACGACCTATGCGCAAGCTTGCGATATCTCATATCTTGCTTCTATTATCAACAGCTTTAAAGCCGATAATCCAAACGTGCTGATTACATTAGCGCCACAAATTACGAATATAGCGGCTACAGCTACATTTGATAATATTAATGGAAATTATTCCTCGTTAATTATGCAAACATGCAGTTCACTGGCATGGGTGGGTTTTCAAAACTATAACTCCGGCTGTCAATTTGGGATTGATGGTATTTGCTACCCTAATCCTGACGTGCCTTCTAGTACATTGAGTAATTCACCTGATTCAGCAGTTGCTTTTGCAGTAGATTTATTGGAAGACTGGCCTCAAGGTACCGAAAGGGTTTTTTTAAATTATACGAGTTGCTTAGGGCCATCTCAAGTTGTTATTGGTTATTGTCTAATCGGTGATGGTGGATGTGATCCGTCGCTTGGCTATGTCGTAGATACAAGTGTGGCGCAGCAGGCAGTGCAATGCTTACGCACAGGGGAGGGGTGTGATACATACACACCACCTAACCTTTACCCTGACATAGGCGGTGTATTTGACTGGACCATTAATAATGATGCAATTGCTAATTATTCGTTTGCTACAGATTTATATCCTTGCGTTGTATCAGGCACTTGTAGCACTTAAATAGGGGGCTGAGTAGGTGTACTGACTGGCTGACTTGCTTCTGAATCAGAAAAATCAGACTTCTGAGAAGGGGCGTTGAAAAATAGTTCTACATGAAACATGCGTTTAATTGTCTATATATAGACAATTAAGCGCATATAGACTATAATTTAAATAGTATAAATTATAGTAAATAATGCTTATGCAGAAAATCAAAGCAACCACAGCCCCGATATCTAATGAAATTATTTGGAAATCTTTATCTCATTTGGCCAAACGTTTTGCTTTAAAAGAAAAAGAGATTTTAATTTTAATGGGCAATATGCCTCGCTCAACGTATACCACAGGGACAGCCAAAGGCACTATTAAGCTGGATAGGGATAAACGTGATCGCGTGTCTTATCTGCTTGGCATATATAAAGCGCTACGGTTATTATTTGATGATAGTACGCAAGCTGTTACATGGATAAACCGAAGCAATCATCTTGCACCATTCAACGGCATGACGCCTAAAGCCTTTATGTTGGAAGGCAGTATTGTACGTTTAGCTGAAGTGAGACAGTTCTTGGATTTTTGGCGTGGCTATTAAAATGAAAGTACATCGCTTGGTGCCTTCGAAATTTCCACCTGTCTTATTATTTGATTGGGCTGAATCAAAAGAAGAACTTGAGGCCATTGCTGCCTTAGAAGGTCTAACTAATCCGAGGCTTAAAACCGAACTTGGGGAAATTCATTTGGTGCCTGAGTCTGAATGGGTGAGCGGGGTAGGGTCTACGCCTATTATGGCGGCTTTTACGCACATAGGCCATGCCTCAAGGTTTACAGATGGAAGCTTTGGTGTTTTTTATGCTGCAAACTCAATAGAAACAGCAATTCAAGAGACCTTATTTCATCGAGAGCGGTTTTATCGCGCATCCAACGAAGCACCTTGCTCTATTTCAATGCGTGAATATATTGCAAAAATTATTCAGCCTTTGATTCCGCTTAATCAAACAACACATCATAATTATTTAAACGCAGATGTAAATCAATATGAAGTAAGCCAAGCATTTGGATTAAAGCGGCGAGAAGAAAACGCATGGGGATTAAGTTACCCAAGTGTTCGTTATGTAGGGGGTACCTGTGTCGCGATACTTAGGCCAAAAGCCATTGCAGCCCCCGTGAATCAAGGGGCTCATTATCGTTATATATGGGATGGCAATACAATGTCTAGTGTCTATAAAGAAGAAAACATTCAAATTATTTAGTCTATAATTGATAGCATTATTTAAGAAGGAGGGTTATATGTTAAAAGTTGCCGTCATATATCATAGTGAGCAAGGACATACCGAAAAACAAGCTCAGTTTATAACCAAAGGGGTGGAGCTAGTACCGGGTATTACGACTGTGGATTTAATCAAAGCCAGTGATGCATGCCAAAAAATAGATGAATTAAAGCAATATGATGGCATGATTTTTGGTTCGCCTACGTATATGGGATCTGCAGCAGCTGGTCTAAAAACCTTTATGGAAGCAAGCTCTAAAGTATGGATGACACAAGATTGGAAAGATAAATTAGCCGGTGGTTTTACAAACACGCACAGTTTAGCCGGTGATAATTTTAATGTTTTAGTGCAACTTGTGACGCTCGCATCGCAGCATGGCATGATATGGGTTTCACTTGGTATTAGTAATGAGTCAGGTGCTGACGATCAAGAAAGTGGTGCTGGCCATTTATTAAACCGTGTTGGATCAAATCTAGGTGCAACGGCTCAATCTGAAAATGATTCGCCAGATGTGACACCGCCAATCGGTGATTTAAAAACAGCAGAGCTTTATGGGAAGCGATTTGGTGAAGCTGTGGTGCGGTGGAATAAGTAGCATTCTTAAAAGGTTATCGTAAACCAGGGATAACGATAATCTTTCAACTCAACTTTGGAATCCTACAAAAGTAGAGAGTTAAGTTGATGGCACCGAATGTAGCAATAAAACAGTTGTAAACTCAGTTTACACTAACTATAATAATACATACCTTATTAATCAAGAATAAATGTGTCGTCAAAACCAATAAAAAAAACTGATAAAGAATTATTCTCCTTGATAGACGAAAAAATTAAGCAAGGGAGCTATGTGTTTCTTCCGCATTCCAAGAAGAGACTAAATGAGCGAAATATATCGGAGTTGGATGTGATTCGACTTTTGTCTGGGGAAAAAAGTTATGGACGGAAACGCAACAAGAAAAAGGATACATATGAGAATCCGTCGATTAGTGATTTGGCACAAGACTGGAAGTACTGCATTGAAGGCCATGATATTGATGGCATTAGCTTAAGAGTCATTGTCACATTTTCTGATGATCTAATGCCAATTATTACAGTAATCAAAATTTGAAAGGGGATTGTGATGAAAGATAAATTTGTAAACAACTATATTTACGAAGGCCTTGGATTTCCTGTTGAGTTAAAGAAAGTTGAAATGATTTTTATTGATGGTGACTGGGCACCTAAAATAGATGTAAAAAAAATGGCCGATGAAGTTATCGAGAAACTTGCTATTCAAGATGCACGGCTAACAGGTAATCAAGTGAAGTTTATTCGTTCTTATTTTTCTATGTCACTACGCGATTTTGGTGAAAAAGTTGCACATGAGTCGCATATGGCTGTGAGTAAATGGGAGAAAAAAGGAGGAATGCCCACGAATATGAATGCTAATACCGAGCATGAGTTGCGCTTGTATATTATGGAAAAAAAGATTGCTTCATCGAAAGCTTCAATGCCAAAATTTTTCGATATTTATTTGGCGACTAAACGCTTTTTCACCCAAAATAGTGATGCTTCATCGATTATCCGTCTTACAGCTTGAGCTTAGGGAAAGGCGATTGCATGAGTGAGTTAAGACCGCGGCTCACGGTATTTCAATACTGGTGATTATGCGAGTAATCACCAGTATCAATGTGATATATTAACGCCCTGACAAAATATTTTTCTTGAAATGAGTGTTTTGCTACACACAAGCTATCAATTGAACCTGACCCCATTGATTCCCCCATTGATTCCCAGTATTGAGGGTGTTGAGTAAGCTACTTCGAACTATTACAGCCCTCATCGTATCTAATTATTCAGATGGCTTTCACAAAATTCAGAATAAATTAAAATCCTGAATGTTCTGTTAAAAATTGTTTTTCTAATGCTGTAGATGAGCGCCCTAAAATTTTATTTCTATGAGGATAGCGACCAAAACGTTTAATAATTTCAAAATGTTGCTTCTCAAAATCAAGTGAATCTACTAAGCCTGGCTCTGAAAATAATAACAAAGCTTCTTGATGTATCTGCAAAGACTCACTGTGCATAAAAGGCATATATAAAAAAGACTGTTCTACAGTAGATAGTTCTTGATCAAAACCTTGAGAAATAGACTCTTGAGCTAAAATAAGCGCCATACCGTCATACATAAAACTTTGAGGCGTGCCACGAAACATATTTCGTGAAAACTGATCCAAAACAATAATTTCAGCTAAACGTCCAAGGGCTGTTTTTCGCCAACTGGATAACTCCCCTGCTACTGCTTGCTGATGTGTAAAAGAAAATTTGGAGATAATCAATTGATCAAGCGCAATATCTTTCTTCCACCACTGTGCTGGCGTTAGTTGATTAAACCAAAACTTTAATACGGTTTCGAAATGCATTGGTTGATCATCTCAGTAAAAATAGTTGTGCCCTACTGTAGCATAATCTTTTTATTTAAAAATAATTTATCATAAAATATAAATTTTGATAGAATGCCCGGGTTTTTAATTGACTAAATTTAAGGAAAGATTGTAATGGCTGTAAAAAAAATCTTGAGCGTATTAATTTTAGGGCTACTTTGGCCACTGATTTCATGTGCAGGAACAGAAGATTGGCAAGCTGCCTTTCTGGTTAAAATAGATAATAAAAAAATAGAAAAAGTGCTTCATTTACCCGATCGCGTGCAGTTTATGTTTCTGAGTGCAGGTCAATGCCTTCGCTTAAGTAAAGGCTCAAATATGAATGGCGTTATTATGAAAGAAAATATTAATTTTTGTACGCAAGCAAATATTAAGTCTTTTATACGTGAAGTTGAAAAACTAGGCCCTATCGTTGAGCAATATATCAAAGTGGGTTCGAGTTACCCTAATTAATTTATCTTAATTAGGCAAAATCACCTTGCCACCTGATACCCGCATAAAAGCCTTGGTATAAGACATCACTACTTTCTGCATTGGCTTTATCTTCAATTGCAGAAAGGTAGTCAAATGCCATCCAACCTAATTCTGCACCGAGCAAACCAAACCGTGTAGCATGGGAATAGTTGACGCCAAGTCTCGTATCGAATTCAAATAACACAGAAAATTGGTGTACCCGACGGTTGATACTGCCGAAAGCAGTCACAGGGCTGGTCACCGCAATCACATTTGCATGACTTCGACCTAAAAGTAACCCGGCGGCCCCCTCCCCATATAGACTAAAGCCACTGGCCAAAAAGTCGGGTAAATTATAGTGAACATGCGCACCCCAGCGAGGACCACCACCGTAAAATCCACCATTACTTTCGCCTTCTATTGAATCAATATCGCGTAAAGTAAGGTTTCTAATTTGCCGATAAAAATCTCGTTTTTTATTCAAATACGTATAATTTCCACTGATAAACACTCGAATCGCATTATTATCTGCGATAGGTAATACCTGATGTAATTCTATATTACCCGTTACCCATTTAGAGCGCTGCGTTATCGTTCTTAGCCCGCCATTTGCGAGTAAATCACTAAATTTATCGGTGTGATCTAAAGAATAAATATTAATATCTAAGGCTTTTCCTGAGGCGAAATGATACATTGCATCTGCAAAAGCACCCCAACCATAGTCTTTTAATTTAGCCGCTATTTGTGTATAACCGGCTAAATTATCGATGATTTCTCTTTCTGTTACCCAAGGATCGTGCCCATACTCTACATCTATATATAATGCTTTTACGCCAAACTCCCAAGCGGAGTGATTACAGCCATCAAAACGACATTCAGGACTGATTAAGTCTGCCTCGCCCATTGTACCTGCAAACACACTATTCATGATTAAACATAAAAAAAGCGGTAAAGCTATTAATCTCATTCTATATTCCTTCTAAACTCGGGTGAATTTGATGCAAATTTAAATTGATTCATATCTAGTTTTTGCATGACTAAATTTGAATACGTTCGAAAATATATGATCTGATGTTTTAAATCTTTTATGACAACCCATTGTGTGAAATCCATCTCGTCAGCCGCGTTATCTCCTTTAGGACCACGAAGCGCACCGTAAGGAATATCCACGTTTTTTAAAATATGTTCTGCTAAATTAATGGTTTTAGAGGCATCATTTGTTGGTTCTGCCGTATTGACCAAGTAAGCCACACGAACAAAACGAGAAGGCGGTGTATAATCACCAGGCAAACCATGTGCCCCACCACCCTGACCGGTTGCCGCATATCTAATACCATCTTGTTTAATGGCCTGAGGCGCATGCGGAGATAAATTAACGTAGTTTTTTAAATTCGTATTTTGCCACGCATAACTCGGCGAATTGGTTAAAATGCCTGATTGAGCATCATTAATATGAAGTTTTCCTGAGATATATTCAATCACAATACTATGGCCGTTCTTATCCGTCACAATATAATGCACAGGAAAAACGACGGCTTTGCCGGCGTGTGTTAATGCTTTTGCATATACATTAAGTTTAGGTAATGCTTCTTTGATTTCATCAATATTTGAAAAATGCCCCAATAAATAATCTGCCATTTGATAATAAGGCATGGCGCTCGATGCTTTATTTTTATCGTAGGGTTGATATTTAGCTAACCCAGGAAAATATAATAAATCAAATGATAGGCCCTGCTCGTTTACACCACTGACAGGAAATAAATGAAAACCATTCAGCGCGACATAACCATATTTTGTCTGCCAATTAAAACCTGCTTGACCATCTGGCGTTTTACTCTCAAACGAAGTACCACGATTCACGGTATATATTTCTGTTTCAAGATTTGGACCAAACTCCATGGAGCGACCAATAATCACACTATTATCTTTTGCTATTAATCTAAAATGCGTGCATGCAACACTAAAATTTGCATATAAACAGATGCAAATGATTAAAATCCTTTTCATTTGATAAGATTGCTCCAAGCAAAAATATGATTAGTCCACTACACTTTAATTAATTATCACTGAAAAGAATACTAATAATGGAAAAAAAGATTCCTTTTAAACAAATCATTGATAAAACCAATGATGTCGTTTTAATTACAGAAGTAGCCCCACTTGATGAGCCTGATGGCCCTAAAATTGTCTATGCAAATCAAGCTTTTCTTGATTTAACTGGATTTACAAGAGAAGAAGTGATTGGCAAAACACCTCGTATTTTACAAGTCCCCAAAACCAATAAAAATACATTGAAGAAAATAAGGAAAGCGCTGGTTGAAGAAAAAAGTATTCGCGTGGATTTATTAAACTATGGCAAAGATGGCAGTGAATACTGGCTCGATTTTGCAATAACCCCTATCTATGATGACGCCGGTAAATTAATATTTTTTGCGGCCATTGAGCGGGATGTCAGCGAACATAAAGTGATGCAAGAAGAACTCTATCAATTGGCTACAACGGACTCATTAACGGGCGTATTTAATCGACGAAGGTTTTTAGAAAATTTTGAAGAAACTCTCATGCGTATACAACGCGAAAAAACTCCTCATGCACTTTTAATTATTGATTTAGATAATTTTAAAAAAATCAATGATAAAAACGGACACCTTGCAGGGAATAAAATATTATGTGATGTTGCTCAGTTATGTCAGTCAACTTGCCGCGCTAGCGATTCTATTTGCCGCTATGGCGGCGATGAGTTTTTAATATTATTGCATAATGCTTCAAACGAAGCGGCATTACAAAAGGCAACCGAAATTTGTGAGCTCATTCAAAAAAAATTAGCAGCTAAAGTCACCGTGAGCATTGGCGTTACATTAATAAAACCAGCAGATGTATCCATTGATGATGCCATCAAACGAGCGGATAAAGCACTTTATTATGCAAAAAAAAAAGAGAAAAGCACCGCTTACTTTGTATAAACCAGATGCAGCTTATTGTGCTGCATCATCTTTGAAGTCCATCCAAACTTTATGCTCAAAATCATATAACTTACATTGTTTAAAAATTTTAAAGGCATCGCGCCATTTAAATTCATACTCATGGATATATGCGCCATATTCTTTTTTTAATGCTTGATAGGCTTCCGGCAAATGATAAAACGGAACTCGGACATCTAAATGATGTGGAACATGCGTCATAATATTATGGAGTAATATGTTAGATAATTTAGAGCATTTTATAATCGTACTGCAATATAGCGCGCCGACCACTTGTGACCATTCACTTTTGATATCAAAAAAAGGAATATCTGGGTGCGTATGGTGTAAGTACACAATCATTGCAATAAAATAATTAAAAACGATAAAAGGTAAAATAACAGCCGAAAGCATGCCTATTACCCCCCCTGCAAAGCAATAGCCAAGGGTAGACATAATGAGCGCATAAATTAAAACAAGCACTTTGCCATCACGATAGTACTGACGTTGCTTTTTATCTTTTCCTGGATTGAAACCTAGCATTTCAGACCACCAAACACGCCTCAAATAATGAAAGGCACAAGTAAAAAAACTACGCTCAATACGATATAAGATACGCTGGAAGCGTGATGATGCTTTATATTGTTTGGGTGTAAACGGGCGCCAAATCCAGTCCATCGGTGAAAAAGAGGTGAAACCATGGTGCACTCGATTATGTCCATAAGCCCACATACGATACATATTTAGCGACGGTAACATGGCAATGGTACCCAATAACTCGGCAACTTTTTTGCTTTTAAAAAGTGCGCCATGTGCCGCATCATGTGCCCATACAAATAACATTGCCGTCGCCACGCCAGAAATCACGCCACCTAATAATTTAGTCGCTGTATATGGGCTCAAAAAAACCAATAGCATGCCTAATATAAATAATAAAATATCTAAGCCAAGCCATTGAAATGCTTTTCGATAAGATCGAACATAGCAATTTTTAGGAATAATCGCCCGTGCATCCGAAGACTTGATTTCTTTTACTTCAGCTAATAAATCACAAGATTGAATTGTATGCATAAGTCACCAAGGTTATAATCTTTTCATATTGTAACAAAATTAAACTTAAAAGTAAATTCTTTTATTTGTTTGACCTATGCTATAATTGGAAATTATTATCTATCTAGCGATGCGGAATGCTATGAAATTATTGTTTGACTTTTTCCCTATTCTGATTTTCTTTGTTTGCTTTAAACTTTTTGGTATTTACACGGCAACAGCCGTTGCCATTGTGCTTTCTATGCTACAAGTCATTATTTTCCGTATAAAATATCAGCGCTACGAAAAGCTTCATGTGATTAGTTTGCTTATGATTACTATACTCGGTGGCGCAACACTTATTTTTCATAATCCTTGGTTTATCAAATGGAAGCCGACAGCTATTTATTGGCTCTCATCTATTATTTTTTTAGGGTCCGCATACATAGGCAAAAAACCGATTATTCAAAAAATCATGGAAAGCAATATTACTCTGGATGCAAAAATTTGGCGGCATTTAAGCCATGCTTGGTCACTTTTTTTTGCTCTAATGGGGATTGCAAATCTTTATGTTGCTCATCATTATGACACGAATACATGGGTGAACTTTAAGTTGTTTGGTGGTGCTGGATGTACATTGCTGTTTGTACTGTTGCAAGCCTTCTACCTTGCAAAGCATGTTAAAACATCAGAAATAAAGCCTAAATTAACCAAATCACAGGTTCAAGATCATTAATAATATTTAACAATTTAACATTGTCTTATAAAAAAATGATAGGAAAATCGCATGCGATTATTATTAATAGAAGATGATGAATCACTGGGTGACGCGGTTAAAACCGGATTGTTGCAATTTGGTTATGTGGTTGATTGGTTAAAAGACGGTACATCTGCAAAAGTGGCACTTCAGATAGAATCATTTGAACTGATTATTTTAGATTTAGCATTGCCCAAACTCTCAGGCCTTACACTCTTAAAAAGCATTCGCCAAGCAGGTAATACAACGCCTGTTATTATTTTAACGGCACGTGAATCAGTTGAAAATCGTATTGAAGGCTTAGATGCAGGTGCTGATGACTATATGATCAAACCCTTTGATTTAAGTGAGTTGAGTGCTCGCATTCGTGCACTGGTTAGACGCGCTCAAGGTCGTGCTGATACGATCCTTCAGTATCGAAATATTATACTGAATCCTGCAGCGCATACCGTTTTACTCGACGATACCGAAGTGAATATTTCGAGACGTGAATTTGCGCTGCTTCAAAAATTACTTGAAAATCATGGGCATGTGTTATCTCGTGAGCAACTCATGCAAAGTATTTATGGTTGGGATGAAGACTTAGATAGCAATGTGCTCGAAGTACATATTCACAATTTGAGAAAAAAACTTAATGCTGATTTTATTCGTACTATTCGTGGTATTGGCTATATCGCTGAAAAAAATATTATCCCATAATCCAGTAGGAATCACTCTTGAAAAAATCAATTCGTAAATTTTTGCTGATTAATTTATTGCTCGCAATTGGGATTACCACAACGTTAACCGCCATTGGAAATTATTACCTCGATAGAAAAGATATTGAAGCCCATCTAGATGCATTAATGGCTGTTTCAGCCTTATCATACGATGCATTATTAGGAGACAGCCCAAATAAACGAACGCTTAAATCGATTCAAACTTCGCTAGAAGCAATTCCTAAACAAATGAAAGTACATGCCCTACCGTCAAATTCAGACAAAACATCCATTAAAAAAAATAAACATCGCTTTAGTTTTCAAGTCTGGTCAAACGAAGGTAAAGAATTACTACACTCACCAACGGCACCAAAACTTAAACCAGGTAAAATTCAAGATGGTTTTAGCAGTATATGTATCGGCAAAAAACGTTGGCGTATTTTTAGTACCGTAAACCAAACATCAGGAACCCGTCTTATTTTAGCCGATCGCTATGATACCCGTAATGAATTAGGACGACTCATAGCCCAAGATGATATCTATATCATGCTACTGACTTTTCCATTATCAGGACTGCTCATTTGGATTATTATTGGGCGCGGTTTAGCAAGCCTTGATAGAATTGCAAAAGAAGTGGCGCATCGCGCACCCAGCCACCTTGAACCGGTTAGCCTGCAATCAGTACCTTACGAAATAAAACCTCTCATTGATGAGTTAAATAAACTGTTTTTTAGATTGCAAGAAGGTTTTGAACGTGAAAAACGCTTTGCTGCCGACGCGGCACATGAACTAAGAACACCGCTTGCTGCAATTAAAACACAAGCACAAGTCGCTTTAAAAATTAACTCTGTCCATGACAAAAATACAGCACTGGAAAAACTTATTTCCAGCGTAAATCGTACCACTCATATTGTACAACAACTCCTAACCATGAGCCGTTTAGTCCCGGAGACACCAAACACCAATGGATTTGAAACCATTCATTTAATTCAAATTACACGTGATATGCTGACGATGCTTGCGCCTAAAGCGATTGAGAAAAAGATTGAGCTTGAATTTCAAACCAATAACAAAACCCCTGAATTCAAAGGCAATAATACAGCCCTTTGTATTTTAATTAGAAACCTTGTGGATAATGCCATTCGCTATACACCAAATAAAGGACATATTATGGTGTCGGTTCGCCCTAAAAATGGTCGCGCTATGTTAGAGATTTGTGATAATGGGCCCGGCATTCCTAAAGAACTAGAATCTCAAGTTTTTGAACGTTTTTTTCGTATTCTTGGGAGTAAAAGTACGGGCAGTGGGCTGGGTCTTGCTATTGTCAAACAGATTGCAGCGCTACATCATGCGTATATTGAACTCGATAAACCCAAAACACACAGTGGTTTAATTATTCGCGTTTATTTTCCTTGCTGTCCTGAACACAGCAAGGATTTTATCGCGTAGCAAGACTTTGAAGCCCCTCTCGAATGAGTTGCTCGCAATTTTTTTGTCCATCATCTAACGCTTTAACCACTTTGCTGGCTTCTTGTGGTTTATATCCCAGTGCCTCTAATGCTTTCATTGCTTCATTTGCATGCCCAAGCGGTGCACTAGTATCTGGCATACTTGAGAAGTCAGAAAGATTATCTAACCTATCTTTCATTTCTACCACAAGGCGTTCTGCTGTTTTCTTCCCAATACCAGGTAATTTTGTCAGTAATATGGCATTTTCTTCTCGAATGCAGCGTACAAACTCATCCGGCCGAATACTAGATAAAATAGCAATCGCAAGTTTTGGTCCAACACCATTGACACGAATTAAAGCACGAAACAAAGTACGCTCTTCAAGCAAAGAAAAACCATATAAAATAATTGCATCTTCACGAACCAAGGTATGAATATGTAAACTCACAGGGCCTTTAATAGCTTCAACTTCAAAAAACGAAGGCAACGAGGTTTCAATATCATAGCCAACGCCAGAAACATCTAAAACTAATTTTCCGGGTTGTTGCTTATCAATTACTTCTCCTTTGAGCCAGCCTATCATCTTGATTTACTCCTCAATGATTAATCATTTGTTTGAATACATTACTTTGCTTGATATGATGATGACAAATTGCCACAGCAAGTGCATCTGAGGCATCAACTTGAGGCGCTTTTGATAACATTAATAAGCGCATGACCATCTGTTTCACTTGATCTTTATCAGCAGCACCATAGCCTGCAACAGCTTGTTTAACTTGACGGGGTGAATACTCCCCTATTTTGTTTTTAATATCCAAATCAAAATGCGCTGATGCAGCAGCAACCATGGCAGCCCCTCGGGCATGCCCTAATTTAAGCGCTGTATTTGCATTTTGGTGCATAAAGACTTGCTCCATGGCAACCTCATTGGGTTTAAAGGCTGTCATGATTTGACGAATACCATTAAAAATTTCAAGCAACCGATGGCTCAAATCTGCTTTTGTTTCTGTTCGAATACATCCACTATCGATATATTTTAATTCATTTCCTGTCGCACGAATTAAGCCATATCCTGTAATTCGTGATCCTGGATCTATCCCTAATATCACTGTCACTCAGACATCCTTTATTTTTTATAATCCGGATGCGATTCTTTAAGTACAAAAAGCACCAATAAGAAATTAATTAAATAACTTAACGGCATAATAATCAAGGCTTTTTGATATCCTGAAAGATCGTACAATGAAACGCCATTCACAATAGACAAATCACCCACATGATGGAGTACAAGGCCTACTAAAGGTTGGAAAACAGCAGCACCAATCACAACCGACAAATTATTAAACCCGCAGGCTGTTCCTACTAAACTGGGATCATTATTATCTTTGACGACCGCAAAACTCACGGTTTGACCCGTAGCGCCAAGACCAAATAAAAACAAAATGAGATACATCCAAGATTGAGGAATACCAGGCACATATAAAATACAAGTGGTTGCAAACAACCCAAATAACGCACTGGTACCCAAAATAAGCCGCCGGTTCTTAAATTTATCACTTAACCAGCCAAAGATAGGACTACCAATTCCAATAGCAAGCCATGTCATGCTGCACATGCTTGATGCTGCCAATAAGCCAATATTAAACTTTACTTCTAAATAAGGAATGCCCCAAAGGCCTGCAAAAACAGCAATCGGGGTCCAAATCGTGCACGCATAGACACCGGTAATCCATGTATATTTTCGACCACAAACAGCACGCAAACGTTTCCACTCATCCCGAAAACGTTGTTCTGGCATGGATTGTGTGGATTGATGTGGGTAATCTCGAATAAAAAGCCAAAACAAAGCAGCTAAAATAAATCCAATCCCACCTAAAATAAAACTGGCGTCACGCCAACCAACTGCCCTAATCAGGATAGCAAGGGGTCGCTCACCAAATATAGCACCCACTGAACTCATGAACTGTGCAATCCCTGCAAGAATTGCAAAATGATTCGGTGGAAACCAGCGAGACAAAAGCACTAAGGCACCAATAAACGAAAAAGCGGAACCAAACCCAATCATAAAGCGTCCGGCAGCAGCAGTAAAAATACTCGTCGTTGATGCAAAAAAAACAGAACCTGAAGCACACAAAATAATCGCAAGCGTCATGAGCTTTCTGGGTCCATATCTATCAAATAACAAGCCTGCAGGTAATTGCATCGGTGCATAAGCATAAAAATAAAAGGCTGAAATCATGCCAAAGCCTGTGGCAGATACGCCAAACGTTTGCATCATGGGGGCTGCCATCACGCTGGGTGCAACTTGCAAAATAAATTCGTATAAATAAAAGGCAGTTGCTAACAAAAAAATAAAATAAGCGGTTAGCTTATTACGTGTTCCTGAAAACTTAACTTGAGCACCCAAAAAATCATCCTTAATATTCAAAAAAAAAACATTACACCCAAACCTGGTTTGGTTGTCAATAAGAAGAGCAAATTAAGCTCATCTTCTCAAAAAAATTACGTGCTTTACACCGATAACCATCTTGCGATTTATTTGATTTTAGTGCACTATAAGCGCCTTATGCGTTTATATTTTTGAGAAACCAACTAAATGTCAAAACAAGATCATATTGAAATGCCAGGTACCGTTATTGATACCTTACCCAATACCAAGTTTCGCGTTGAACTTGAAAACGGACATATTATTACAGCACATATTTCTGGGCGAATGCGTAAAAACTATATTCGTATTTTAACCGGTGACACGGTTAAAGTTGAATTAACACCTTATGACTTATCCAAAGGTCGCATTACTTTTCGCGATAAAAACTAAGCTAATTAAGTCATAACTTGACCACATTAGCGTTGCCTTAAAAATCGTATTCCCACGCGACAGTTCTATCTTATTCCATATCAAATCATTGATGAGACTTAACCTGGAGTACCTGTTAGCTCACGATACAGCCCGTGCCCGGGCTTGGGTTGCTATCGAGGTTACCCAAGGCGTACTGACGTGCTGTTTCATTTTGCTCAATAGCAGCTGAGACAATCGTTTCGTCAGCTCTTAATGCATCAGAAGCATGCTGGAGCGATAAGCCATCTTGCTTTACTGCAGCAAGAACAACATTCGGATTATTTTTTAAGGCGTGGGTTGTATGCTCTAACGCTAAGCCATTTTGCTGTACTGCAGCGAGAACGACTTCCTGATTGGCCTTCATTTTCAAAGGTAGGTGTTGAAGATTTAAGCCATCAGCTTGAACAAGCTTAATGGCCTCATCATACTCTCCTGATAAAGCGGATACCTTACGCTCTAAGGTGTCAGCACTAAAGACATCTTGTTTACTGACAGCAAGTGCCAGTATGCTTTTTTGGAGTTCATCTGCTGCTTCCTTACCCATCTGCGACAGTATGTCATTGCTCTGAAATAGAGACGTGACCATCAAAGCCTTTTGGTTGATTTCTTCTACCGTTGTTTTGTATTTTTCCTGCATTTCAGGCGAAGCATGTTGAAGCGAAGCTGCGTTTTGTTCTGTAGCTGCGACGACAATTTCAGGGTCATTTTTAAAGGCTGGAGCAAACTGAAGTGACAACCCGTTTAGACGAACTGCCTCGAGAACAAATGCCCTGTCATTTTTGAATGCGACTGGCACGAAATTTAATGCCAATTCAGATTGCTTGATTGCCTCGAGCACAAACTCTCTATCAAAACTTAATGCAGGTGAGGCATACTGAATCACCCATCCTGCCTGCTTGACTGCCTCGAGCACAATATCTCGGTCAGCCTGGAAATAAGTTGGCGCATACTTGAGTGCACGGCCATTCTGCTTGACTGCTTCGAGAACAAATTCTCGGTCAGCCTTCAATTCAGCTGAGGCATACAGAAACGCCACTGAACTCTTCTTGAGTACCTCGAGCATAAATTCTCGGTCAGCTTTTAATTCAGCTGAGGCATACTGAAGCACCCATCCTGCCGGCTTGGCTGCCTTGAGGATGTATTCTCGTAGTCTGTCGGTAGGCATTACTTGCTCCTTTAAAAAACATTAATAGGCTATGTGATATTAATAATAGCACTTTAATGATAAAAATAAAGGCAGTTAGGTTTATTTTGATATTTATAAAAAGACCCTATACTTATGTTTAATATCTCTTAGCTCACGATACAGCCCGTGCCCGGGCTTGGGTTGCTATCGAGGTTACCCAAGGCGTACTGACGTGCTGTTTCATTTTGCTCAATAGCAGCTGAGACAATCGTTTCGTCAGCTCTTAATGCATCAGAAGCATGCTGGAGCGATAAGCCATCTTGCTTTACTGCAGCAAGAACAACATTCGGATTATTTTTTAAGGCGTGGGTTGTATGCTCTAACGCTAAGCCATTTTGCTGTACTGCAGCGAGAACGACTTCCTGATTGGCCTTCATTTTCAAAGGTAGGTGTTGAAGATTTAAGCCATCAGCTTGAACAAGCTTAATGGCCTCATCATACTCTCCTGATAAAGCGGATACCTTACGCTCTAAGGTGTCAGCACTAAAGACATCTTGTTTACTGACAGCAAGTGCCAGTATGCTTTTTTGGAGTTCATCTGCTGCTTCCTTACCCATCTGCGACAGTATGTCATTGCTCTGAAATAGAGACGTGACCATCAAAGCCTTTTGGTTGATTTCTTCTACCGTTGTTTTGTATTTTTCCTGCATTTCAGGCGAAGCATGTTGAAGCGAAGCTGCGTTTTGTTCTGTAGCTGCGACGACAATTTCAGGGTCATTTTTAAAGGCTGGAGCAAACTGAAGTGACAACCCGTTTAGACGAACCGCTTCGAGAATAAATGCCCTGTCATTTTTGAATGCGACTGGCACGAACTTCAATGCCGATTCAGATTGCTTGATTGCCTCGAGCGCGAAAGTTCTATCAGTTTTTAATGCGTCTGCTGCGTATCGAAACGCATAACTATCCTGCTTAACCGCCTCGAGCACGAAATTTCTATCAGCTTTTAATGCTTCTGATGCGAATTGAAATGCCTGAGCATTTTGCTTCGCCGCTGTGAGCACGATTGCTTTGTCAGATCTTAATGCGTCTGATGCGAATTGAAGGGCTCCCGATTCTTCAGCCACTGCCAGAAGTACAACCGTCCTGTCACTTTTAAAGTGCTCCGGTATGCATCCAAGTGCTAAGCCATCTTGCTTTACAGCTGACAATACGAAATCTCTATCTCCGCGAAGAGGTGCTGGGGTTTGCTCGTTAAGCCTGATGTTATTTCTGATTGCATTTTCGTATAGTGCGTGTCGTGCAATAAAGGCTTGTTTATATGTTGCTTCTGATGGGTTTCCTGGAAAAGGTAATCCTGGAAAGCGCTGGTTATAATAATGCTGCCATATGGTTTCTTCGACCTTTGGGTCAGATAACACATGACGGATTGCGTCACTGCTTTGAGAAAAACGAAGCATATCACGCCAGTCATCAAACTCTTTTGCGTCCTCGATAATTACATTATCGTCCCGCTCCGTTAAAGGGCTTGGTTTTCCGGGGTTCTCGGAACTTGATGGTGTGGATGGCATAAAGCCTCCGATTAAATCCATATGGTGTATTATAACCTTAGGTTTTGATGTTTATTTAATCAAGTTGAGTTTGTTTTGGATTTTCTTTATTGGGGATTGAGATACCGAAAGAGATAGAAAGATAAGAAAAGCTCATCCTTGAGTTGGTTTTGAAGCAGCTTGTTTAAATCAAGGTAAACTTTGGCGTAGTGAGTGATTCAAGCATCCATTGCCTTTAATTCAAACTAGCGCCACCACCTGAACCAGACGGACTTGCATTTTTATCTTCTTTTGCAGCAGTTTCATCATGTTTTGCTAATGAATCTGATATCTTGCGCTCTAAAGTACTAGCACTAAAGACACCCTGGTTACTCACAGCAAACCGAAGCAGGTGTTTTTTGAAATCTTTTGTGGCCTCTTCTCCAAGTTGAGTTAATCTTTCTTTACCTTTACTTCGAAATAGAGATGTGACCATCAAGGCCGTTTGGTTGATCTCTTTACTCATTGCTTTATATTTTTCACGCATTTCAGGTGAAGCATACTGAAGTGAAGCGATGTTTTGTTCTGCTGCTGCAGTAATAATTTCAGCGTCATTTTCAAAATAAATGGCATCAATAAACCGAAGTGATAATCCGTTGATTCGAACTGCGTCGAGGATAAACGCTCTGTCAGCCTCGTACTCACCTTCTTGATATTGAAGTGCATGATGATCTTGGGTTATAGCCGTGAGCATGACTTCTCTATCGGCTTTTAGTGCGCGCGATGCATATCGAATCGCACAGCCCGTTTGAGCCACAGCCGTGAGCACGACCTCTCTATCGGCTTGCAACGCCATTGACACGTGAAGCAGTGCATTTCCATTTTGATTGACAGCCACAAGCGCGACCTCTTTATCTTCTTGTAGTTCGTATGGTGCGTCGCGAAGTGCCAGCCCATCGTGATTGACAGCCTCAAGTACTATATCTCGATTCGATTCGATTTTAATTTATCTGATGTTGTAGATGGCATAAGACCTCCAGGGCAATATTTTTGCTCTTCAATTATACATTAATAGCATTATTTGATCAATACATGATCAGTAACATTGAGTTTAGCTTTAGAGATGTTTTTTATCGTCGTTTTTGAAAAAAAACGCGTAGTAAATCAGCGCATGCATCTTGTAATACGCCTTCATCAATTTGTATGTGATGTAATAAATTATGGCTTGAGCCTGTGGCACCGGCTTTTAAGTCACGTGTTGCAAAGACAAGGCGTTTAATTCGTGCTTGTAGCAAAGCACCTGCACACATCACACAAGGCTCGAGCGTGACATACAGTGTTGCATTGGAGAGTCGATAGTTATGCGTCTGATGTGCCGCATCTCGAATGGCAATAATTTCTGCATGTGCTGTGGGATCGTTATTTGATATTGTTTGATTAAAGCCCTGGCCAATAAGTTGCTGATTATTTGAAACCAATACAGCACCGACAGGCACCTCCCCTGCTTGCTCTGCTTCTAAAGCAAGGGAATAAGCTTTTTGCATCCAATCTAAGTCAGTTGGCCCCATTGATTCGACTATTCCCACTCAATCGTTGCGGGAGGCTTACCGGATATATCATAAGTCACACGAGATATCCCTGGTACTTCGTTAATGATTTTGTGAGAGACTTTGTCTAGAAAATCCCAAGGAAGTTTTGCCCAATGTGCCGTCATAAAATCTTGGGTTTCAACGGCTCTTAGGCAAATCACAGGATCATATCTTCGGCCATCCCCCATAACCCCTACGCTTTTGACGGGCAAAAACACAGCAAATGCTTGACTGACTTTGTCATATAAATCAGCGTCACGTAATGCTTTAATAAAAATAGCGTCGGCTTTTCTTAATAACTCAGCATACTCTGCTTTTACTTCTCCTAAAATTCTGACAGCAAGACCAGGCCCTGGAAAAGGATGCTGGTAAAGTCTTTTTTTAGGCAAGCCCAATGCTTCACCTAAAATACGTACTTCATCTTTAAATAATGCTTTAACAGGCTCCAGTAATTTAAACGGTAAGTTCTCGGGTAATCCACCAACATTATGATGTGATTTAATCAATTCAGTGCCTGATTGCCCCTTGAGCCCTGCTGACTCAATAATATCGGGATAAATCGTTCCTTGTGCAAGCCAAGAAATATTTGGAATCGTAAGGGCTGCCGCTTCAAAGACTTCTATAAATAAAGCGCCAATGATTTTTCGTTTTTCCTCGGGGCATTTTTTACCCGACAAAGCAGCTAAAAACTTTGTTTTTGCATCTATTTTTGTAAAATTAATCCCTTGTTTTTTTGAAAAAGTTTGTTCAACTTCTTCGGCTTCACCGAGCCGTAATAAACCGGTATCTACAAATACAGCATGTAATTGATGACCAATGGCGCGATGCAATAGCCCTGCAACGACGGATGAGTCTACACCGCCCGATAAGGCAAGTAAAACATGCTCTTGACCCACTGTTTCTTGAATATTCTGAATACTTTCATCTAAAATATGCTGCGTGGTCCAGTTGGGCGTTGCGTGACAGATGCCTAGAATAAAGCTTTCTAAAATTTTAACGCCTTCAGGGGTGTGTGTCACTTCAGGATGAAATTGCAGACCATAATAATGCTTTTTTGTGTTCGCCATGACAGCAACAGGAATGTCACGTGTTTTAGCTAGCACATCGAAACCTTCTGGCGGTGTAACAACATGGTCACCATGACTCATCCAAACATCTAAGTGGTGATTAAGATTGATTTGCTTTAAAAAACTGTCTTTGGGATGCACTGTAATTTCAGCATGCCCAAATTCTCGAATAAGAGAAGCCTCAACTTTTCCGCCTAACTGATACGCCAAAGCTTGCATACCATAGCAAATACCAAGAATAGGTAAGCCTGATGTGAATATCCAGTCTGGAATTCGAGGGCTATTTTCATCTAAAACACTTTTAGGGCCACCCGATAAAACCACACCACACCAATGATGTTGAGTGAGTATGCTCTGATTGACACCATAAGGAAATATTTCACAATAGACATCCATTTCACGAATGCGTCTTGCAATTAATTGGGTATATTGTGAGCCAAAATCCAATATTAAAATACTGGCATTTGTATTGTTTTGCATATTAAATTTATCTTCTATTCATCAATTTGATAATTGGGAGCTTGCTTTGTCATATTCACATCATGTACATGTGATTCTCGAATGCCAGCATGAGTGACTTGCATAAATTGTGCTTTTTTATGCAGTTCAGAAATCGTTTCGCAGCCAGTATAGCCCATGGCCGCAAGTAATCCGCCGGATAATTGGTGAATAATCGTATGTACGGGACCTTTATAAGGCACGCGCGCCTCAACACCCTCAGGCACTAATTTATCTGAGCCTGTGCCTCTTTCTTGAAAATAGCGATCGCTTGAACCTTCCGCTTGTGACATCGCACCAATAGAACCCATGCCTCGGTAGCTTTTATAGGTACGGCCTTGATATAACTCGATTTCACCAGGAGATTCTTCGGTTCCGGCAAACATACTGCCAATCATAACGGTATTGGCGCCTGCTGCCAGTGCTTTTGAAATATCACCTGAAAAACGGATACCACCGTCAGCAATGACCGGCACTTTGCCTTTGAGCGCTTTTGATACATTTGCAATGGCTGTAATTTGTGGCACACCAATGCCTGTTACGATTCGTGTGGTGCAAATAGAACCAGGACCAATGCCCACCTTAACGGCATCAGCACCAGCTTTTACTAAGGCGGTTGCAGCGTCACCCGTTGCGATATTTCCGCCGATGACTTCTACTTCAGGAAAGTGCTGTTTAATCCATTTGACTTGTTCAAGTACATTTTTTGAGTGCCCATGCGCGGTATCAACGACAATCACATCAACACCTGCATGTGCCAATGCAGTAATGCGTTCATCAGTGCCTGCAGCAAGTCCAACAGCCGCACCTACACGCAGTTGTTCTGCATTATCTTTGGAAGCATTCGGATGATCTTTTGCTTTTTGAATGTCTTTGACTGTAATCAAACCACGTAAACAAAAATCATCGTTAACCACTAATAATTTTTCAATACGATGTTTATGTAACAAACGTTGAATTTCTTCAGAGCTTGCGCCTTCTTTAACTGTAATTAAGCGTGACTTAGGCGTCATAACAGATGAAACAGGTAAATCTAGATTTGTTTCAAACCGAATGTCACGTCCTGTCACAATACCAACCAATTGCTCACCTTCAACGACCGGTACACCAGAAAACTGATGTTCTTCGATTAAACTCAACAAATCTTTGACCGTTTTATTGGGATGAACCGAAATGGGATCTTTCACCATGCCGCTTTCAAATTTTTTCACCGCACGAACTTCACGTGCTTGCTCAGCAATGGTCATGTTTTTATGAACAATGCCAATCCCGCCCTCTTGAGCTAAAGCAATGGCAAGACGTGCTTCGGTTACAGTGTCCATCGCCGATGAAATAAGGGGCAAATTAAGTGATATATTGCGTGTAAGCTTTGTTTGAAGCAAAACATCTCGGGGTAATTTTGCAGAGTATGCAGGCACCAATAAAACGTCATCAAATGTGAGTGCTTGTTCAAGAATTGAAAAGGCCATGCGGTTCTCCAAGATGCAATTTTTAACCGAGCATAGTACAATATTTTCAATATAAAAACAATTAATTAAGTGGGTTATATGCATACAATTAAACGTTGGGGTTTATTGCTTTTTTTAACTTTTTTATTGGGTTTATTTTTTTATTTTGAGCTTTATCACTATTTGTCTTTTGAACAATTAAAATTGCACCGGGTTGCCCTTATGCAATGGAAGCAAACACACTTACTCACAGCGTTATTTGGTTTTGCTTTACTGTATATAATAGCGGTTGCAATCTCTATCCCGGGGGCCTGGTTTTTAACGTTGACGGCAGGATTTTTATTTGGGACAACGCTGGGTGCGTTTATCGTTATTTTAAGTGCAACGATGGGCGCTTTTTGTGCGTATTTGGCCGTTCGGTATGCACTACGAGATTGGTTTGCAGCAAGAACAACGAAGTGGCTAAAAGCAATGGAAAAAGGCTTTCAGACAGACTCTTTTTCTTACTTGTTTTTTTTACGCCTGGTGCCCCTTTTCCCTTTTTGGCTGGTTAACATTATTCCAGCATTACTCGGTGTGTCGCCGCGTGTGTTTGTGGTGGCAACGTTTCTTGGTATTATTCCAGGATCATGTATTTATGTTTGGGTCGGTCACAGCATGGGCTATCTCTTTGATGCTAATCAAACGCCAAGTCTAACCATACTAAAAGACCCGACGATCTCATTGCCATTATTAGCATTAGGTTTGTTGTCTTTAATTCCGGTGATTTATCGGCATGTCAAGCCCAAATAATAGCTTATTTGGGCTTGATAACTGCAAGACGAAACTCGTCAACTTGCAATTTTGCTGCTAGCTCTTCATCAGATAATTTAGCTTTTGTCTTGGTTTTTTCTGCTTGTTCAAAAATACTATTTCGACTTAGCAACAGCGTTTGCAACAATTCTTTATAGTTGCTTGAATTTTTATCATTTCCTTCAAGTGCTTTTTGTATGATTTTTCGTTCTTGCTGAGGTGAAATTTTTTGACTTTCAGCACGTGATGTTGTCCGAAGAGCGTCTTCATGATTACCTTTTGCTTCATAGGTTGCAATCAGTGCAGCGTTATAATGCTGACCCCCTAGGTCACGTACTGTAGAGCGGAGGGGGGGGGGGGGGGGGG
>JAAHTH010000608.1_pt2 | contig 29962 bp, 31 predicted proteins | sample 6116091 | NCBI WGS metagenome assembly JAAHTH01 (sample SAMN13939990, study PRJNA603662) | sponge metagenome | isolation source: marine sponge | host: Mycale hentscheli | place: New Zealand | collected 2006
TAAACAGAGATAAATACATATATAGTTTCTTTAAAGTATGATTGAATCAATCTTTTATCTTTTTTTATAAATTTACTTTCACAAAAATTTATGATAAAAAAAAGAATTGCACTACATAAAGCTACTAAAATATCATTCATTAATTTATTTAATTAAATTAATGAATCATTTTTTACGAATATTATAAAGCAATGATATCATCTAATATAGGCGGAGTATCAGGTTTTAATGAATGTTTAATATCTCCTAATATTTTAATTTTGTCATCTTCCTCTTCCTCTTCCTCTTCTAGTTTTCTTTGATTTGCTCTTTCTTCTGCAATTTTTTCTAGTCGGTCAATTGTTTTTGGAGCATGAATCGTTTCTTCCATTTTATCTATGGTTATTGCATTATCAATATCACTAAACTTTACTTCATTTGTATTATTTGATACGTCTTCTTTAATTGCATTGGCTGTGGCATTAGATAGCTCTTTAATATCTAATTTGATTGGTTCTAATTGATTATCTATTTTAATTTGACTTGGCTTAATTTCTTCTACTAATTTTAATGTATTTGGCAATTCATTTGAAATTGTTTGTTTTTCACTACTTGTAACTATATTATCTAAATGAGTGTCTGATTTAGTATTCAATTCTTCCTTAGGCTCAATAATAGTCTCTTTTGTCTCTTGTAAATCTTCTTCTGTAGTTTCAGCAAGATATGCCTTAAGTATGCTCTCAATAGGAATATTATCCCTTATAACATTTAATATACATTCTTTTATAATAAGCTCTAATTCACGATTATTTTTTTGTTTTTCTAATGGTGATAATTCAACCTCAAATAAATAAATATTCTTATAAATAACTCTTGCTACATAAATATAACATTTATGGATAAATAAATCTAATTTTGGAATATCTATATCTATTTTTTTATGCTTCTGGCCTACTCTAATACTAGTAAGTGCCTTTAATTGTATTATATGTACACATGTAATTAAATCTTCAATATATCCACAATTTGTTAGTTCTTTTATTCTTTTAACTTCTTTATCAATAAGCTCTTTATTCCATTTAGGTATTCTAGCAAGAAAGTTTTGAAAAGTCATTAGATATTTTTCATCCTCTTCATTTTCTATACATAATTCAAGAGCTTCTTTAAACATAGATTGATATCCAGATACTATACTAGGAGTTAAATGATTTAATAGTCTAGCCGCCCATTCATTTCTTGCTTCATTTAAATTTCCTAAATTAAAATCATCCATATTACATTAAAATCATATTTTCTATAGAATTGTTTGAACGAAAATAATATAATATTAACACATATTTAATAGCAAGTTCTTCATCTCTTATTTCTGATTTAATACTATTAAATAAATATATTATTTTATGTTTATTCTCAATAGTAGAATCTTTTAATATTTCAATACAGTCTAATGCATTATACCCTTTATTATACAATATTGTAGATAAGCTTGTTATTTGATGTAAATCCATTGTTTTCTTTAATGATTTTATCTTATTTTTTAAATACTTGTTCCGCTTTATAAAATATATATTTTCATTTATATTTTTTTTTTGATATAGATTTATTATTTTATTTTCTATTTTAGGAAAAGGTACATATATATGACAAAATCTAGATATAATTGGTTGTAATAAGTAATTAATATTATCTAATATAATAAAAAATCTAGTTGTTACACTAAATTGTTCTATACATCTTCTCATAGCCGACTGTGCATCATAAGTTAATTTATCAGCATTATATAAGATTATTAATTTTAAATATTTATTAAAATTTGTAATCTTCGCAAATTCTTTTAAATTATGACGTATAAAATTTATACCTTTTCCTAGAGCACAATTTTCAAAAAGAGTGTATTTTTTTATTAATTCACTATTATTATCATAGCATTTTTTTATAAATTGGTGTACTAACTTTCTTTTACCTGATCCTGATGGTCCATAAAAAATAATGTGTGGAATAGTATCTGTTTTTAAAAAATACTCAAATTTATCTTCAATATGTTTGTGTATTTCCATAATTTATATCATTAATAACTATTTAAACTTTTTGTAAAAGGGTTTTGTTTAAATGCATCTAATAAATTAGGATTTAAATAATCATTGGGGGGTTCTATCGATTTTACTTTATGTGAACTTTCACCAAGAAGTGCATGATTTGGTGTATGTGAAATAACAATACTAGGTTGATTGCTACGTGTATTTTTATCATCTCTCATTGTTACTGTCTCTGCATTAATTGTGCCTGAAAATAACTCTCCATTTCCAGCTGGTGTGTGTGCTTTTTGTAGTTTGTTATGTGAGTTTCTTTGTCTAAGATACTTATCAATTTGATTTGGACCCTTAATATGTGATGCTGCATTACCATACATTTCACGTGTACTAGACATTCTTTGATTTGTAATAGGATCTTGTTCTGATACTAAATAACTACCTTCTCTATCTTGTCCTGGATTACCATAACTAGAACAATTAGTAGTATCTCTTTGATTTGGACCAGCATAATATTTACTTACTGTATAACTTCCATTACCATCTCTTTGTGCCTGTACGTTATAATGATTTTTACTACCAATTGTCATTTCTTTTATTGTAGTTTTTGGTTTATCACCAGGATTCATTGTATAAGTAGCCATTTGATTCTGAACGTTACCTGATTCTCTTAAGTTGCCTAATACATTTTCTTTTCTAGAAGGTTTTATTACATCTAAAATCGGTGCAATTAATGAGCCAATAGCACTTCCTACTATACCAAATTCAGTAGCAGAATCAGTGGTTACTCTATTATTTGCGTTTATTTTATAGGAACCAATACCATAATCATTTTTGGTTGAATTATATTTAGAACTAGCATATGGATTACCAATAGATTCACCATAACAATGTGGTTTCTTTGCTAATTCATTATAATTTTCTTTAGCACTCTGTGCCTGATGATCTGAATTTCCCATAACTCCAAAATGTTCTGTTGTAGTTTCTGGTCTATTAACATGTCCGAGTTCTTGTTTTGATCTTGTAGTTTGAGCGGTTTGGATACCAGTTGTTGTAAATAAACGGTCATGACCCCATACAAAATCTGTATCAGGCCTATTTTTTTCTATTTTTCCTTCTATACCACGATTAAATACTTTAGATTCTGCTGGTCCTTCTAGACCTGATAAAATACCAACCGTTTTTGGATTATTATCTGTTCTTAATTCATCAACTGTTTTTGGACCCCAATTACATCTAGCTTCCATTCCAGAATTAAATCCACCTGAACCGGATTGTCCGAAGCCGTGGTTTAATCCTGGACCTACTAATTTTTCTTCCCATTGTTTTGTATTATAATTTATACCACTAACATATTGGTGTGATTGCATAAAATCAGAATTATTAGGCATACCATGAGACCATTGTATATTTTCTTCAGGTTTAAATAGTGGTGCTACCTCTTTCTTTTTATTCATCTGAGAACCTTCACCGGAATAATTATCAAGAATCACTTGGGAATTTTGATCTGCACTAATTCCTGTAAGTTTACCCCCAAAAAAAGGTACCATATTATTATGGACGAAATCATCCTTAGCAATTTGATTTCCAGTTAATGAATTTATTTCTGTTGTATCGATTAATTCAGAATGTGAGAGTATATTATCATAGAGCTTATCTGTTGTTTGGACGCCATTATATTTTTTAATATAATCGTCATCTGTAGGTAAAATCTTAGTAGATTTTATTGGATAAGTCTCTTCATGTGATGTAAATGGCTCCTTTACAGTATGTTTGTTTTTATTATTATTAATCATAAATAATCCACCTAAACCGATTGTTGCTACTGTTAATACTTCCATTCTATATAAACATATATATATTTTTTAAACTAGTCTAACTATTAGGACAATAATTATCTTTTTCAATAATTCTAGTACTTAGATTATGATTAAAACGTTTCTCAAGATGAGCTTGTGGATCTAATGGCAAATAATCCCATCTGTTATTTTCTTTCATCATGACTAACCATGCAGGATTTGTAGCTCTAGATTGTTGAACGAATGGTTGTTGTAGTTCATATTCTTTATTTGATGAGTTAATTGCATGTTTATTATACATTTTTGTATCTCTATTTAAATTTCTTGTTAAACCTTTTAAATCACTATCAATCATTATTGTATTTGTTCTACGATTGGCACCCCATTCCTGCAATCTAATATGAGGATCTTCAATAAATGGCATATGAATACCTGGACCAGGTTTTGTTAATTGATATCTACCTACTTCTGTTAAAATTTGAAGCTGTTTTTCTATCCGACATTCATCATTTTTAATACTAGTTAATGACATTATATAATACTATATAATATAATTATATTGGAAATGGTCTTTGATTATTTGGAATAATTAAGTTTTCTGGCATAACTACATTATTTCTTTCAAAGTATTTAACAGAACATAATGGTTCACATTTATCTAAAGGACGATTACATACTTGTTTATATCTACTTATATCAAAATCATTGTGAATTCCTAATAAATTAGACTCTATATCAATACTATCTTTACATAAAGTATCACGAGTCATTTTACTTGGAGGAGCTGAACCACCTACTGGTAAGGCTGGATAAAAAGGCATACCAGATTCACTATGTTTAAATTTTATTCTATCACCATATTTTTTATTAACATTATTTTGTATATTTATATCAGTATTTGTATATCTATTTCTTGTCATTTCACTTGATAATCTAAACATAATATATATTAGTGTAATAAATTTTTTACCTGATTTATATCATTTTTATCTAAATCCTTATTATTATATAACTGTATTACTATTGGATAAAATAATTTTAAATAATCATATGCTAGTAATATTATTAATCCTAAATACTTGTCTTTCTTTAATATATGCTTTTCTGATATATATTCCAATAAATTCTGTAATTCCTCATTTTTACTAAATTTATCTAAAAAGTCCTCATTCTTCTTTAATATCACCTTCTCATTATATACCTCTAATTCATATAAATTTAATAATTTTGCTCTATATTTATCATCATCATCATAATCCATCGTTAAATGTATATTATACATAATTTAATTACTAATTATAATATTTAAATTATTATTTATTTTAATTGATATTTTGTATATTCTCTAGAAGGCATACCGCCACGTATCCAATTACTATTAGCCTTTGATTCAACACAATTCTCACAATTACCAACAGTTTCTTTAGTTGTTTTAAGCATAGGTATAAAATGTCTATCTTGAACTGTCATTTCAGAAAAATCAGTTATAGTTTTTCTACTTGAATTTAAATCACCAGTTAATATTCTTAATTCATCATCAGAATTAACAGCACCTCTGCCAAGAAAAGGAACAGTTAAATAGGGTCTTTGAAAAAGAGAAATTCTGCATGGTGGACGGGATATATTATCTAATTTTAATTGTGAACTAGCATCTACATTACAACCATTTAATCCTAATCCATAACTACCAGTATAATTAATCATAGGAGCACTTAAGGCAAATTTTTTTGTTTGATTCATCATACAATCATCGGTATGATAATTTGTTAACAACCAATTAGATTGATTTTGATTTTGAATATTTCTTTGGCTTATATTTACAGTATCAAACCCTATTCTACCTATATTATTAAAATGATAATCATTTATTGTTGTCATATATATAACCAATAATATTTTTTTATGAAGGAAGATATTTAAATGCTAACTTTTCACATGCTAAAGGTTCACCTTCTTTACAAGATGGCATATCACCATAACAAAACTTTGCAAAGCCCTCCTGATCGTTCGGTATTTTTGTATTTGGTGTACTATAAAAATTTCTCATAGACCTATCAAATTCAATTTCATCTCCTAAATCTTTAAATAACTTTTTTTTAATCGTTTCATCGCCATCAAAACTTTTATCAATAACCATTTTTTTTGTCATTTCATTTATAATATCTTCATTTTCTTTACCAAATGCATCTGGTGCAGGTTTTCTATCAGGATCATCTTTAATTTCTGGTAATTGTATGTTACTTAATGGATTATCAGGTGTACTTTGTGTAAAATTGTCGGGATTTGTAAACATTTCATTTATATTTTCTTTTTCTTTATTTGGTTTATAATAATACATAAAAACAATAATAGCAAGTGTTACAATACCACTTAATAATAAAGATAATGATCTAGTTATAAAAAATCCGAAAATTGTTAATAATATAATTAGTCTTGAAATAGAGTTAAATTTACTTATTTTATTTTGATTAGCCATAGGCCATATATTGCTATTTTTTATTATTTCATTTGGTTCTTCTATCCAAAATTTTTCTGACATTCTATACTCTAAATTAATATATTTTTAATCTGTTTTTTTCTTTTTTTTCTTCTTTTTCCTTTTTTTTGTAGAATGGGTATTTTCTTCATCTAGTAACTCTTGCATCATTTTATTAGCATCTTCTTCTAATTTTTGAAATGTTTCTTCTAAATTAGAGATATCAACTGTTTCATCTTTTTCTTTATCCATATTATCTTTCTTTGCTTTTAATTTATTCTTAATATCATTTGCTTTCATCTTTTGATTAAATTGGTTATGCATATTTTTTTGCTGTGGATTAAATTTACTAAATAAATCCTTCATATTATTAAATCCTGGCATTCCATCCATCGTTTTCATTAAATTTGATGCCTCATCTAATATATCATTCTCCTTAATATCTCCTTTCTTCATCTTATCATCTAACTTTGAACCAACTGTTTTTACTAAATTCATTAACTTACCCGGATTTGAAAATAACTTCTTAAATACTTCATCCGGATTCTTTACATTTTCATCTAATATATCTAAATCATCTACTACATCATTAGCTATTTCCTTTGCTAAGCTACCTAATTTTCCATCTAACATTGTCTCTATATTCTTATGTAAATCCTCAACATTTGGTATTGCATCTTTCTTATCATCATCACCAAATAACTCTTGCATATCTGTTAAACACTCATCTAATTTTGATTTTAATTCATCCTGGTCTATCTCTTTGAATAACTCTGCCGTTTCACCAAATGGATTCTCTGTATTTATATCTCCTACACAATTAAACAAAATTAATTGTAAATATCTCCATATTGTTTCTCTCGTATTTTCACTTATTTCTTGAGCCCATAATTCCTTAAAATTTATCTCTGGTAATAAAGCTATATCCTCCTCAAATAATTCATCTTTCTTATAAAGTATTTGAAAAAAATGCTTTGGATATACATCTTTACAATAAGAATATAAAGATTCATTGTTTTTATAATCTTCTTTATTAATTATTTCTTCATACTCAGGATAGGTGACAAGAATATCTGCTAAAAAATCTTTCATAACATTTCCAAATTCTTCCATAATATTTATTTTATAGACTACTTTTAAGTTATTTTATATCTTGTTCTCTATCACGTTGATATTTATCTAAATCAAAGTTTTGATTGCCTAATGTATTTGATTGATAGGTCTCCTCTGGAGTTTCTATTGATGTATTACTATTTAATGTACTATATTGGTGTATCTGTCTCATTCCACCTTCTCCCTTTGCTGATAAATCATCCGCACTTTGATCCAAAAAACTATATGTATCTGATACGATATCATTAAGACCATTTAGGGAAAAGGCCATAGGTTCCTCATTTTTTGTACTTGTAACTTGATTATATGTTTTCTGTGCTGGTTTTAAATAACTTAATATTTCTTGTCCGAATACTACTTTATAATTTTTATCTAATAATAATAAAGCAGGAACCTTATTTATTACATTAGGTAATAATACTTCTTCCCTATTTTGTAATACTATATATGTCTGACCGTTTTTTTTAATTCTATTATCTATATTTATAAAATGTGTCGATGAACCTAAATTTTGACTCTTCATCATCTGTAGCAATTGCTGACTATTTTTACATAAATTACTATAATATAAAACAGAGCTCATTTATTTTATATTATAAAAAATTGATTTAAGTTAATATTATTATTATATATTAATGCTTAATCCTGTTTTAACCATTACTTCAAATTCTAATATTTTAGCATTTACATTAATAGCTAATGTAAGTATTGTAAATGCTATACGACGTATATTACTAAGTGAAATACCTGTAATTGGATGTATAACATTTCCACATAGTGAAAATCAATGTACTATTAAAAAAAATACAACACGATTTACAAATGAAATGATTAAACAAAGAATTAGTTGTATACCTATTCATATTGTCCCTGGTTCAATAGAAGTTGATAATTTAGAGGTACGATGTAAAAAAGTAAATAAAACAAATGCTATAATTTATGTTACTAGTGAAGACTTCAAACTATTTGATAGTGAAACAAATAAAGAAGTTAAACTAGATGAACCAGTCTTTACACCAGATCCAATTACAGGTGATTATTGTGATTTAGTAAGATTAAGACCTGAAATTAATGAAATAATGGTAGGTGAAGAATTAGAACTATCATTTAAAATGGCTGTTACAAATGCTAAAAATAATGGTTGTTTTAATGCAGTTAGCAAAGCAACATATAAAAATACTGAAAATCTAGCTGAAGCAACCGTAGCATGGAATGAATTTTCTAAAAATAATAAAGAGCTTACTGATATTGATAAAAAAAATTGGTTTTTAGTACAAGGAAAGAAATATTGTGTTCCTAATAGTTTTGATTTTAAGATTGAAACCATTGGAGTGTTATCTAATAAAGAGTTACTAAAAGTTGCTTGTAAAATCATGCTTAAAAAACTAAATAATCTTAAATCTCTTATTGATGAAAATAATATTGAAATTTTAGAAAGCGAATCTACAATTAAACACTCACATGATATTAAATTAGTAGGGGAAGATTATACATTAGGCAAAGTTCTAGAATATATTATTTATGAGAAACATTTTGAAGGAGATAAATCTGTCTCTTATGTTGGATTCAAAAAATTTCATCCACATGATGACTATAGTATTCTAAGAGTTGCCTTTAGTGATGAATCAAATAGTGATACGGTTATTAAATATTTACTTAATACTATTGCTGAAGGATTAAATCAATTTCAAACTATTTTAGAACAGATTTAATCAATAAGTTCTTTACCTTTAATCATTATAAAGTATAAGAACCCAAATAAACTACTTGTTACTAGATAACCAATATTTTTTAAATGACCGTTTTTCTTATAAAGAAACCCTAAATACTCTGTCATATTATTCTTAATAATTGGTGTCTGAAATATGCAATATAATAAAGCTACCATGATAGGTATTTGTATATGTGAAAATAAACTCTGTATTTGATTTTCTTTTTCTACATTAGTTTTATGTGCTTCTAATACTTGATTTTGTGTTTCTTCAGTTGTAATATAGTCTGCAACCTTTGCTTTATCCTCAATCCAATCAGATTTTATGTTAGGATCTGAATTAACTACACTTTCATTTTTTGGAATATCTCTTGATGGTAACCCTGTTATACCTGCCGCTGCAGCTTTTTGAATACCTGATACAAGTGAACTAACTTGCTCTTGTTGAGTATGTATTTGTTGTGTAGGTGCTTGTTGGGTATGAACTTGTTTATTATTGTTATTGTTATTATTATTAATTTCTTGTATGGTTAAATCTATATTTGGTTTTGATAAGTTATTCGATTGTACGACTGGTTGATTGTTTTCTACATGATTAGATGTAGGTAATGACTCTATTGATGTAGTTTCTAAACTCATTATTATATAAAGAGATGGATTTTATGTATCTTTAACGCATAACTTTGCTTTTTTTACTGTTACACTCTTCTACTTTTGCCCTAAATTTATAACAATTATCTCCAAATCCCCATATATGCTTTTCTACTTGATCTGAATGGGGAGCTCTAAGGATAAAACAAGATTTACCTTTACATTCACTACCAAAAATTGTAGCTAGACCTAATCCTAATATAATTGATATAATATACTTACTATACTTTGAATATAAAAATTTTTTTAATTTACCCATATATATTATATCAATTTATTAATTTTGAATTGGAATTTTTTGTATTAATTCCGGATTCTCAGGACATATAACTTCTGTTTTACTCCATCCATAACAATTCTTTGCTTTATCAATCCATTGATATTTTTTTATTGTATTTGGACTAGGATATACATAGACTCTGTTTTCTTCATCTTCTTCTTTTCCATAACTAAAAATCATACCTATTATAAATGAAATTATTAATACAGGTATTGAAATAAATCTTAACATTTATAATAAGTTTATATTATAAAATTATTTCTTCAGCTTCTATGGATGTTTCTGACTTATAAAATTTATATGCCTTTAACCCCATATGTGGTATATCATTTCTAATTTCATATTCTTTATACCTATCATTTTTATATTTCTCTAATAATGGCTGCAATCTATTCAATTGCAGTTCCATTGCTTCTTCTATGTTATTATCTTTTACTAATAATTTAATATCATATATTATTTTTTCTATCTCACTTTGCATATACTCAAATGATTGCGGATATATACTGTGTAATTTATTTACTAATTCCTCTTGCTTTTTTGTTAATGTTTCCATCTCTGTTTTATCTTTCTCAAAACTATCAATTGTTTTCTCTTCATCTTCATATTTAAATATATAATCTAACTTTGTCTTTATTATTTCTTCCTTCCTTTTTTTTATTAACTTATTTATTTTATCTAATTCATCCGATAATACAACTATATTAGGAGTTTCAATAACTTTATCTAAATTACAAGCAGTGTAACCGGGTACAGGTTTAAAACTAGCACCACATTTTACTATATAATTTTTTCCACTCCGTCCAAAATATGTATTTACTGGCTGATTACAATTTATACAAGGTAACTTTGATTCCGTCCATACTTCATTCTTCTCACTTGCTGTTAAATCTGCACTAATTATTTCTTTTTTTAATTTATTTACTTTCTTTTGATATTTTGACTTTACTTGTAAATAATCTTCAATTGACTTAATTTTATTATTCATCTATATATGTATATTTATTTTTATTTATCTACATATTCCATTTAGGTAAATCTGTTATCATATGTTTGTTATTTTTTATATTTTCTATCTTTTTTAGTTTTTCAAATATTTGTTGCTTTTGTTTTTTTAATTTAATTTGTTTCTCTAAAGGTGTTAATTTTCCCTTCCATTTATATATTAAAAATATACTCATACTTGCCATGAAAAATATAGCTAAACCTATATTAAAATAAAAATTATAATATTTTAATTTGATATTTCTAGATTTTTTTAATGCCGAATTTATAAATGACTTCATACCTGGCTCTATTAATTTAGCATTTTCCATAATATAGTGTTAAAGTAAAAAAATATTATTATAACTAACTATTATATGGTAGATGAAGATGCTAATATGGAAAAATTAAAAGAATCATTAGAACAAAATTCGCCCTTACTTATATATGTATCCTTTTTTAGTAATCTAATCATAATTACTGGTTATCAATTTCTAAAATATAAAATGTTGTTACCTTTAAATTTAGACCTTATTGCCCTTGTTGGAATTATTTGTGTATTACATTTTACACTATTTGCTGTTAATGCTAAGACTAGTATTCAATTTATTAGTATAATACCATGGGTTGTATTCTTTGTTTTAGTACTCATTTTTAGATTTAATATACTAAATTCTATTAAAGGACCTTTTGCTAATACAATTGGTTATCCTATAGCATCTGCTGTATATGGTTTATCTAGTAAATTAAAAAATGAATGGCTTTGTAATCCTGACTCTGTTCCACCTACAGCTACAGATTCAAACAGCTCTGAAGCTATTGGTGGAAATTCTAGTACTGATAAAAATAATCAGTCTTGTTCTGAGGTTAAAGATGCTTCTGTCGCTAATTTACTACGTAAAATATTGGCTAAACCAGAAATATATTTAACTACTATTGGTACATCTGAATCTAGTAAAGATAAATTTTTAAGTGCTTTTGAAAAAAGTGGATTGTTAAAATCAAATGTTGACTTTGCATCTGTGACGAATACTATTAATGCATGGTTTAATTTAAGAGATAATATCGCACAGTTAGTATGGCTATTATTAGTAGGTTGTCTATCTGGACTAGTTGCCTTAGAAGTAATTAATTCAAATGAATCTATAAAATCATTATCTAAATATATCTCTAATGATGAACGACGAGCACAATTATATAAAGATTATAATCCACAAGATAATTCTATAGAAAGTGATGGCACTATTATAGAGTCTAATAATGAACCTGAAGGTGCCTCTCCACAAATTTTTTCTTAAAGTTTAGGCCAGATTAACCAATATAAAATAATTAAATAACTAATTACTGCTAAACATATAACTAATAGCCATAAAGGTATGATCGTTTTTTTTTCATAATTTAAACCAAATAACCTTAATTCTCCATTTTTTCTAAATAAGAATGCTGGCTTTACAGTTGTCACCAAAATATATAAAATTAAAAATAATAATATTGCAAAACTTGTTTTATTTTCATTTATAAAATATCTTGTAATCATATATATTAATAAAATAAAAATTACTGGTTTTTATTTTATTATTTTTATATTTTTAAAGATTTATACTTTTGAATAAGTCTTTTTATTATATATATATTAATGATTTTGACTATAAAGAACATAGCCTGTATCAGACTATGTATAGTAACATAAACTATATTAAATTTGAAATGATTAATAAAATTCATCTCCATCTAAGTCCCCATAATCATCATCGTCTGGGATATTACTCATACTTAAGGCTTCTTTCTCATCTATACTCATATCCGTCTCTTTCTCTTTTTCTTTATCATAAAATTCTGGGTCATATTCTGTTAATCCTTTCTGTAAACCCGTATTCCAAACGCCTAGTTTTGATTTCTTAAACTCACTGTCTATAATTCTTTCTTCTTCTGTTAAATTTTTTAATCTTTCTGTTATCTTATCTTTTTCTTTCTCTTTTGATTTATTTATCTCATATTCAACTTGTTCGTAACTCTTATTTATTAATTTTTTTTCATTTAACATTAATAGCAGTGTATCTATGATAAATTCTGTCGTAGTACCTAAGGTATCTTGAACTAATTCTTCTTGTAAATCAACTATAATATCAGTAGTATCTAACTCGGCTTGTTGTATCAGCTGATTATATATATCTAAGACTATTGCCTCCATTATTATCATAACTATTGTATCACTAAAAACATTTTCTTTATCATTCTTTACTACTATTTGCTTACTTAACTCCTCCAATAAATATACATCCAACTCAGATAATACTTTTCTAAACCCCTCTATATTTTGATACTTTTGTAATGGTTTATAATAATTACGTATGATTTCTTTTATATACATATTATGCTTCTCTGATAAATTCCAATAATCTGGAACATATGCATTTGACTGATCTATGTGATTTAAAATTAGATTTGGATATACACTACCTAATTGATAACTATAATTTTTTAAAAATTGTAACTTTCTATTATAATTATTCCTTTCGGTATCTTGATTCATAGCATTACTTAAAGAAGTCCAATTTAGTAACTCATCTAAAAATACTATTACCTTTTTTTTTATCGATTTAGGCTGTGATGACTTTTCTCTAATTAACTCTTTTATACGACTTTTTATTTCATTATTTTGATTAGTTAAATCATTAATTAATTGTTTTATCTCTTCAGGATATTCTTTTATATCTTCTCCAAAATATTTACTAACACTACGTAATCTACTATAAATAATATTATCATAATCTACCTCTAATAAATCTGTTAAATTATTGGTTGGTCTATCTTGAATATATTGGATAGGTATACTATTTAATTTTAATACGGTAATTAATGTTTCATGTGTGTAACTTCTGCCTATTGACTTCAAAAATATTATCTTTTCATTGATTGTATCATCCTGACGGTAATTATCAGGTTTTGATAAACATATTTCTTTTAATTCATTTGGAACTGGTTTATATGAATCATAATTACAATACTTTATGACTACACGATATATATTTTCTTCATTAAATGTTTCTGGTGTATCTGGATATTTTAGTTTTGTATCAATCAAACAAATCTGTGTTGCTGCTCTTGTTAATTGTTGGATATCTTCTAAAATATTTTGATATTCTATAGCTTTTTCTATGATAATATTTAATTTATTATTTTTTTTTATAAAGTAGTCTAATGCATAATTATCCATACCAATACAACAACTATTTTCTATAAAAGGTTCGCCTAAAGAATTTACTAATAATGCTTCTTGCTTTTCTATTATATTATTTATTATATCTAATAAATTCAGACCAAGATAAAATGGCATACTCACTAATTCATTTATCATTCCTTGCTGTTTTTTACTACCTGTTTTTAGACTCTGTTTTAATGTAGCTTTAAATGCAGGTCCTACCGTTGATATCATTGTATTTTTTATCTTACCTAGTGGGGGTAAGAATTGAGTCCACTGTTGAATAGATAATTCATTTGGTATCGTTTCATTTACATTTTCAATTAAAAAAGTCCTCTTTAATTCTATCTCATTTTCTATATCTTTATCGTTTAAGTAATACTTTTCAAAATTTATTAGTATTCTATCAATTATCTTTTTCTCTGAAAATTTTTGTATAGAGCTCCATGGCTCAACCTTAGAACTTATCTTTTTTGATATACATGCAATATATGTTATTGCACTAATATTTTCCTGGCCTGTAACTGGATATCCATCAAATGAACGTTTACAACCTGGAAATGTCTTTTTTGTTACTATTGATGGTCTAGCAACTACAATTTTAAATGCTATTGCTGTTAATGTAAATAACATAAGAGATTGCATTTCAACTTCATTATAAGCTGGAAATTTTTTTCCTTTTTTCTTTAATATTTGTATTTTATTTTCATATTGTTCTTTTGTTGGAATAATAGCTTTATGTTTACTTATAGCTAATGAAGTAATATGCTTATTATATGGTTCTAAATTAACACCTATAAATTTTTCAATAGCATGAATGATTCTATGCACTATTTTTTGTTCTTTACTTACTATTGTTTCTATTTTTTGTGGTGCATCTAAAATAATTTTTGAGGCCGCCTCCTCAATTATCTCTTTTGTTACTTTTTTGAAGCCACCCTGTTCGTAACCTTCGTCTGTATCAAATGCTATTTTTTTAATAGTATATCCACTATTAATATCTACCCAACAATCACCATCATCACTAATGACCCCCTGTTCTTTACATATCTTTTCTAACTCTAGTAAATAAGGTCCATTATTAATCCATATTTCAGCTAGATAAGAGAAAAATTTTGGCATTAATTTTCTATTTGTTTCTATACAATATAACCATGCAGGGTCTTCCCCAGGCATAGTAGTTCTTGTATACTTGCTTGCAAATGTAATTATATCTTCTTGTCGCTTTACAAAATCATCTACACTTAATATTTTATCCATTAAATTTGCAAAGGGGCTTTGTACTCCCTTATCTTGAATATAATCTAATCCATAATTAAATTGGGCTTTTGTTACACTATAAGTGCTATTAATTTCAATCTCCTTTCGTTTTTTACAAAAGTAACTAGCATAAATTATTTCATTACGTAAATAATCATCAAGACTGTTTCTCTTTATTTCATGTTTTTTATCAAAAGTAGTAAGTAATGTGGTTAAACTCAATTCTTTATTATCAATAGTATTACAATCATTATTTAAAAAAAGACATTTTGGTTTTAAATTACAAAAGGTGTGGTTGTTTTCAATGGATATATTTGGTATATTTGTATCTAGTTGCCAAATATTGTTTTTACGTAGGTAATATTTATAATTATTACTTACTATTAAAACGGCATAGTCTCCATCTACTATTTTTCTCTTTTGTTCTATCATAGCATCAGCATCTCTTATTGCCTTCTCTCTACTTAATCCTATAGATGTCTGTAATTTATCTATTAAGAACTGTTTAAACTTTATCATATTCATTTCTAATCTTTCTTTATCATAACTCATTATGATATCATATTGTGTTGGATCCAAATTACTATCAAAATAGATAGTGGTATTATTATCTTTTATTAAATCAACTTCACTCATATATTTCTTTGCTAGTACCATTTCTTGACAATCATTTATTGGTTCAGGTTCTTGTGTCTTTTCCATTTCTTGTATAACTAACTTTTCCAAATCTTGATTTATATATAACTCTAAACTTTGTAATGTAATTAATAAATTGAATAATCTACCACCATCTAAACTTAAAATATTATTCAAAATTTCTATACTATTTGTTTCTGCTGCAAATGGATATGATTCGGTTAAAATATTTTTATATTCCGCATTTGGACCTGAAAAAATATTTATTAATGTATTATCATATATTTTATTTATATCAAATGAAAAAATCTTAACTAGATTTTGGTATGAATTTTCTATTTCTTTATCATATATATTTAACTTGTTATTTATAATATTATTTATCATATCTGCATCTTCATTGTTTATGTTTTCCTTCTTTATATCAAACACATTTAATAAATGTATATAATTATACAAACTCTGTGAACCATTATATTTTTTTTGTAATATATTTAATAATTGTTTTGTATTTGGTAATACACTATCAAATAATTTTTCTAATGTAATATCTGTATTTATATATTCAATTGTTTCACTAAAATCATGAGGTTGATTAAATGTATCGTCTACAATTAAAGGTATAGGTTGATTATCTAACTGATTAAATAAATAAAATTGGCTATAATTTATTTTATCTAATATTGTATTACCTAAATTATAACTACGTTGACTATTTAATGCACTCATTCCTAAAAGAATAATACTCTTTAATCTGCCATAATCATAATCATTTATAATACTATTTTTTTGAAAACTTTTTATAGGCAATGTATATTTATCTAGTACATATTGTGATTTAATAACTTGTTCGTTCTTAGCAGCATAACTGTTTAAATCGCCTAATGTATCTACTACTACTAATTGATTATTTTGAAATTCTAAATTTAGATTATCTTTTTCTTGTATTGGTTCATGTTGTACATAATACCGTTCTAATTTGTTATATAATTTGTTTACTCTGTTCAGATCATTAGGTTGATTACTATTTAGATATTCATCATAAATGGCTAATTCTTCAGCAAGAACAGTAGCTATTTTTTTATTGATAATATCATATTCATCTTCAATGGTGGTTTGATCTATATCATATAAAATTTTTTTGTTTTCAATAACAGGAATAAACCAGTTTAATTGTTTTTGCCAAGGAATTAATTTATCTAATAATGGTTTATTTCCTTTAATAGACTTAGATAGACCATTAATTGAACCAAATTCATCTATAAGTGATAATTTTTTTCTTAATTCTTGAAAGCGTTCTAATTCTTGTGAAATATCTTCCATTACTTTTTTTGTTTGTTCGGTAGATGGTATATGACTTAATAAGTCATCTAACATATCTTCTATCTGTGAACTTAAATCATATCGCATCTTATCTTCAGATAATTCTACTTCTTGTACTATTTCTCCTAAATCATCACCAAATTCTATATTATCTGCCTCAATAATGAACTCTTTTAATTTATTATCCACTTGTACTGGTTTTTCAACTTCTTCAATATCTATATTTTCTGGAGTTTCAATTGGTTCAAGAGATTCAAGAGATTCAAGAGATTCTTCTGATAATGATTTATCTTTACTTTCATCTGTTTGTTCTTCACTTGAGTCTTGAGTTATACTTTCTTTTATAGGTGATAACTTATCTAAGCTTTCTTGTGATGGAGTTTCTCTTAATTTTATTGATTCAATTGGTATATTTTCTGGAAGTCCCTGGTATTCAAAATCTATCCATATCTTTTCTTTATTAGGATATGTCTCAACTTCTATCATATCTTCTTCTAAATCTAAAATTTTTCCATTTATAATTTGTGGTAAATCACCATTTATATATATTAATATCCATTTACCTGGTAATAAACCATTTTGTCTAGCATAACCAGGTTCATCTGCTCTACTTAATATATCAATTTCATCTATTGATTCATTTATTAGTTTATTATTTTCTATATATAATTGTTGGGTATCTAGTGTTTCTGTATTTTTTAATTGTATTCGCTTGCTTGATATAAATTCGATATAAAATAATTTATCATTAATATTAGGATTCGTTTTTGATTTTATTAAAATAATATCTCCTAGTTGTAAATTAGTTGGCATTATCTTATATTTATAGTAGAATATTTTATTACAAACCAAATTTAATATTAGCTTAAAATTTAATCTCTAATTACTTTAAATGGCTTGTTATAAATTAATATTTCCTAATGAATCCCTTTTAACTAACTGTGATAATTTATTTATTAAATCATTTGATAATAAATATTTAATTAAACAAAAAGCCACATCTTCAGCTTTTAATTTATATAGTTCAGTTATATTTTCTAAATCTAAACAACTACTCTCCTTTTTCCCACCTAAAAATGCAAAATTAATAGATATGATTGATTATAAATATCCTATAAACGCAGAAGAATTAATTGATGGTACTATGATAAATTTATATTGGGATCCATTTATTGATGATTGGGATATTACTACAAAAGATTCTATTGGAGGATATGATATAGGATTATGTAATAAAAATTTTAGGACAATGTTTTTAGAATCTTTATCAAGTCAATTTGACATTTCAAAGATACCAGAAACTAGTTTAAATGGATTACCATTTGTATTTTGTTTTATTATACAACATAAAGAAAACCGAATTGTAAGTAGAATTAAAGAACATTCAGTATATCTTATTCATATTTATGAAATTGATAATACTAGTAGTTCTTCACATTCTATTGTAAATACTATACATTTAAATGATAGATATTCTCATGAATCGAATAAAACCTGGGTCCAATTAATGCAAGAACTTAATATTAAGCTACCAAAAACCATCATTCAAAATAAATCATGTGATAAATCAACCATAAATAATTTGATTGATGTATATAGTTCTAATATCACTCCTTATAATATTAAAGGTATACTAATAAAACAAAATGCTAGTATATTTTTAATTAAACATCCATTATATGAACTCTTAAAACAGCTACGTTGTAATTATGAAAATAAATTACATCAGTATCTCTCTTTAAAAAAAGAAAAAAAAATAAATATATATTTAAATTATTTCTATGAAGATAATAAACTATTTAGACGCTATAAAAAGTTATATGAAACATTTATTTATAAATTACACAATCATTATATAAAATGCTATATATTACATAAATGTCCTCTAAAAGATATACCCGATCAATTTAAACATTTATTATTTGAACTGCACGAAGTATATAAACATACAAAAACAAAAATCACATTAAAATTTGTAAAACAATATTTTAATTTACTTCATACTAAAAAACAAATATATTATTTAGATTATACAAAAAAATAACATATATTATTCAAGTAAAAATATTGTTGTATATTAGAATAAATATGATTGACCCAGATAAATTTCAATTGTTTCTTGAAAAAACATATAGAGAAGTAAAAAAAAAGAAAGGAGGAAAAAATGCATCATATATACCAGAATTATATAAGGTAGATCCTAATATATTTGGAATATCAGTTGTCGATTGTAATGGCAACAAATATTCAATCGGTGATTCAAAAAAAATGGTTGCCATTGAATCTATTAGTAAATTATTTGTATTGACACGGGTCGTTCAGAAATATGGTATCAATTATGTTATAGATAAAATTGGATTTCATGGAAGTTTTTTACCATTTAACAGTATATTTGGCGCACATAAATCAACATCACATACCATTAATCCATTTGTAAATGCTGGAGCAATGGCTACTACCAGTTTATTATATAAAAAAAATAAAGAAGCTTATTTTAATGAAATACTTAATACATTTAATGTATTTGCAAATCGTAAGTTAAAATTAAATATGAATATTTATCATTCCGAGGCAGAGACACATATAACAAATATGGCACTTGGTTATTTATTAAAGTCATTTGAAAGATTTTATGGTCCAGTGAATGAATGCGTTGATGCATATACTAAACAGTGTTCTGTAATGATAAATTCAGATGATTTAGCAATGATGGCTTCTGTATTTGCAAATAATGGTATACATCCTATAACAAAAAAACAGTTACTAACATGTAGACAAACAAATGCAATTATTCGAGGATTAGGACCTGAAGGCCTATATGAATACAGTGATACCTGGATGATAAAAACGGGTGTGCCAGCAAAAAGCGGAGTAGGAGGTGGTATATTAATTATTATACCTGGTATATGTGGTATTGGAATTGTATCTCCTCCTTTAGATAAAATAGGAAATAGTTATAAAGGACTCATTGCTGGTGAAAAATTAGTAAATGATTATTTTTTAAAAAACACATGTAATAAATATTACCGAAACACGAAAAAAAAAAGAAAGAAAAAGCATCAAAGAAAAACCAGGAAAAATTAAGAATATTATATATATTTATATTATGTTACATATCCAAACATTTATCCAAAGTTTAGTAGGGCAATTTCTCATAGGAGGACTCACTGTATCTGGAATAGCATATTTTTCAAATAATATAAATAATACAGCAATTGCTGGGCTTATTGCTGCTATGCCAATAGGAATGCCATCATCAATATTTGTAGATGATAAAAAAGTTGTTAGTTATAGTAAAAAACTTTTAGATATGTCTTTTGTGTTATTATTTGTGACCTTTCTAAATTGGTATTTACTTGCTTATACTAAAACAACCAAATATAAATCAGTTACTATATCTATGATTACTTTTTTTGTATTAGGATCTATATATGTATTATATAATACCTAATTTATAATGTAATTTATGATAATGATCGTAATAGAATGGTAATAATTCTATTAGTGCAACAAAGGCTGCAAGATGTATTGTATATTCATTAAATGTTGCATGTGGAGTAAATTTTGGACTTATTTTCTTTGAAATAGAAGGAATAAGTAATGCAATTCTCTTGATACAATATATAGCAACACAAATCAAATATGTATCAATGATTAAATTTATAAATAAAACTAAAAATGATTCTCCACTAATTGTAAAAAATCTAAATATTTTATGATATATAAGTGCTACTATGATTGATAAACTCAAAACAATAACTGTATATTGAAACATCTCTAATAGATTTAAAAAGGTTATATTATTTTTTATGAATGAACTCTTTATTTTATTAAATATCATTTATATTTAATAAATATTTTTATAATTATTGAACTTATCTAAATAAAATTTAATATATAAATATATGACCCAAATTGAATGGATGGATGGAGGAATGCTTTATGAACTAAATAAAACATATGATGATTTTGGTGAAGAAGCAGTTTATAAAAATAAGGAATCTATTAAATATCTATATTTAAATTATATTAAACTAGGTGCTAAATTTATCACAACAAATAATTATGCTTTTAAACCAAGTAGACAAAAAAATTGGAGAGAATTATTATTATTAAGTTTACCTATATTTTTTGATATTAAAATGCTAAAACCCCAAGTAAAAATTTTAGGTTCAATACCACCTTTTCATCCATCTTATGAAGCTGGTCCTATTACGCAAGAATTTATAAAATATTATAAAGAATTATGTCCTATAATAAATTTATCTTGTGATATATTTTTACTTGAAACACAGGTAGATTACGGACATTGCGATCACATATTACAAATTATACATAATTTACATACAGGAAAGGATATATTTATTAGTTTTTATCCAGGAAGAATTAGTGGGGAAGATATATGGCGATTAATTAGAAAGTATAAAAATATAAAGGCAATTTTTATTAATTGTTGTAGTTTTGATAAAATGATTGATTTTTACGATAATGAGCTAGAAAGAGTATTGAATGCCGAAAAAAATATTGACTTTGGATTTTATTTAAATAACATTGATGAAGAAAGATACAAACAAGCACAAGTAGCTAGTTCTCTACAATCTTATCATTTAGACACTATAAATAATACAATGAATGAAATCAAAGAGTTTATTAGAACTGTTGATAGAAAAAAAATAATGATAGGTGGTTGTTGTGGTTATGGAGTGAATGAAATGAGAAAATTAATACATTATATTACCAAGGACCTTTACCACCAAACCATTTATCATCAGTAATTTCTTCTGGTGGATTTGCTTGATTATAGCGATATAAAGGAAAATATTCGCTTAATTCATAATCTTGATTATTATTTTTACATGATACTGTTGCCATCCATAATTTATCAATTCTATTTTCATCTTTAAAAAATACATAATGTTGAAAATTAATAGGTCTAACCGCTTCATAAGGATTTTTTTTTCTACCATATAATGGCTCATTATCTAAATAACAATTAACATTTGTTTTTCCTGTAAATGGTCCAAACCCATTTGAAGATAGTTCGGCTTTTTCTTGTTTTCTTTCATCATCAAGATGACAAGTCCAACTATAAAGTAGTGCATATGCATTTAATGTAAGGTTTCCATTTTTCCATTTTGTATCCCAGTAACATGTTTTTCTATCACCACATGATGTTGCATTTAAATTACAAGGAAAATTTACTAGCCATTCTTCAGAATATCCTGCTTTATAATCTAATTCATCACGACGTCTATCTTCTCCATACCATCCAGCATTATAATATTTATAGATATTATTTGTACGAGGATGTTGAAAAGTACATTGACGATGGATGCATTCAGGTAATCCACATTCAAACATATTTACAATTTCATTTCCAGGTATATCTTTAGCTTTACTAACATCTTCATCTGCTTTAAAACATATAGATTTATCATAAGGAGGTCCAAACTGCTCTACATAAAATCCATTTCCTCCCATACAATCTACTTGTGTACCAGAACCATCATTGCTATGAAAAACAAAATAATTATTTGAGCCAGGATAATACCAAATAGACTGTGAGTTAGGTGAACCAAACGTTTTCCAATTATCTTTAGTATAAGTTGTGTTCTGTTCTGGTATTTGATCTAATTCTAATCCTGGATATAATCCGCCATAAAATCTATTCCAAACTGTATCTAAATAACTAGTATTTTGTATTGATACAGCAAATGGAGTACAGTATAAAGAATTTATAACAGTCGGGTTTTCATTTGGAAAAACATCTTTTGGATATCCAGGTAAACATGATAATTCTTTTGATGTACTAGCACATATTAGATCCTCATCATTTTGTGGACTATTATATGTTAATTTATTTATTTTTCTTAGTGAAAATATATTTTTCATATTATTTATATATATTTAAGTATTATAAAAAAATTGATTTATATATAAATATAATAAATAAAGTATATCATGCAGGAATTATTTTCCCAATCATATACAATTATTTCAAAATATATTTCCTTATTATTTGATATTGAACGATTAAATAAACTAATATCTAATTATAAATTTCTTCTTATAAAAAAAAGTATAAGTACTAATAAATATCAAAATACAGATGCATGTGAAAAGTCTGATATATGTGAAAAACCTAATGTAAGTGTAAATAAAGAATTTAGCACAGAAGAAAATGATATTATTTGGGGAACATATATACAAAGTTAGTTAGTTTATAATTCATTCTATTTATTATCAGAATCAAAATCACACTAGTTTTTTATTACACCTTAACCATTACTACATCTTTGTGTCTGTTAATACTGTTTCTCTATTCATTTCTTTGAACTCGTATCTAATTGTGCATCTGCACAACCACTAATGAGTCCAGCATCCATGGTGGGAACCGGAGTGGCAGGCATGAAAGATAGGGAGCGGTAGACCGGTGGACCATCGATATCAAAGAACTCATCACTAAAGCTAGTACTCTGTTGCATATCTGTGGGAATGGCAAAGCTGCGATAACTGGGTCTCTCTTCATTTTCAGCCTCCCTATCTTCGATGTTGAAGAACTGGTCGGCATCCGGGGTTGTGGACTTGGTTGGAGTGGGTGGTGTATCTTTATTTGTTTCTTTTAACTTGCGTAATGTCTCCGGGTCATCTTTTATAGTGCTATTGTCTTGCCCCTCCGGTAGGTCTGATTCTATATCATTGATTTTTTCATATTCATCATCCTCATCTTCACTAATTATTTCTATAGTATCAGCTGGTTCTTCATAATCATACTTATTATTAGACTCTGTATCACTAATACTATGAAAATCTATTTCTTCATTTGTATTTAAAGAAGAGGGTTCACTGTCTTCTATATCAACAATTTCCATTTTAACATTTTCAAATTCTTCAGTCTTATTTTTAATGTAATCAATAAATTTATCTCTAGATGTTGTATAGCTATCTGATTCATCATCTGTATAATTAAAAATCCCAAACAATTTATCTGTAAATCCATTGAAACTTGAAATACTTTCCTGATATTGGATACCTAATTTACTAATCGTTTCCTTATTTTCAATTTCAGTCTTTTCATAAAGATTGATTTGTTCTATTAATTGTTGGATAGTTTTATTATCATTTTTTATCTCTTTTTCAAATTCTTGAAGATTAGACATCAGTTCATATATGATAGACTCTTGTTCTTTAATTTTTAGATTTTTTGCCATAATAACTAGAGACCCAGCAGCATCTAGTTTTTTATCTTTGTTTGATAGTGTAATTTTTTCTTGTAAATCTTTATTTGTCTTTTTTAGTAAAATATTATCTTCTGTAAGATTTACTAGTTCATCATTTAAATCTGTAATCTTATTATACTCATTATATTCCTTAAGAATAGTTAATTCTTTTTGACATTCTTCTACTTTTTTCTCATATGCTTCTACTTTTTTCTCACATGCTTTATATTTTTTATTTGCTTTTGTAAATTTATTTTTATATTTCACCATCTCTGTATCAAAATAGAAGCAATCATTGTGTGCTGCAGTAATTTCAAGATTATTTTCTTTTAGTAAACTATCTTTTTGATGTAAATCATTTTGCAAATCATCAATGTGGCTATTTAATTGAATAACTTCAAATTCTATATCATTTAATTGTGTAGCCTGAGTATTTATTTTTTTCTTAAGCTCATCATTTTGAAGTTGTAATCTAATTACTTCACTTAAATTATCTGTTTTTTTTGTCATTTCATAAGCTTTCTGGACTTCTAGTAAATTTATTTTTTTAGTAGCTTCTTTATATTTTTCTTGTAATTTTTTACGTTCACAAAGCAGTTTAATACATTCATCATGCTCTTGTGATAAAGCTGCAATAAGTTCATTCTTTTCATCATCTACTTTTTCTTCTTTGCTATTCTTAATACTATCACTAATACCTCTAAAATAACATCTCCAATCATTGTTCGCTTGATTACATAAAATTGTATATTCAGGTAAATTACAAATAGTTTCTAGTGCAGATGCTATAGGAGTGCTATATATATCTTCAAAATATGTATTACACTGCATACAATACATATATCCAGCATGTTCCAGAACTGATTTAGAGTCATCATTAGAATCTACTTGTGGATGCCATAATAATACATTATTACAAGTTTCACAAACAGGTTGATAGTCTTGTCTAAAATGTAATTCTCTAGCAATAAGTCTTAAAAGTTTTTTATTATAATGCTGTATGAACTCGGTCATTATATTATAAATAATAAAATAAATATTTATTTCAATTTTTATATATTATTATTTATAATGAGTAAATTTAAATTAGATAAGTTAAAAGATTTAAATATAAAAAGCAAGGTAGATAAAATTGTATATAAACCAGGTGAAATAATAAATGAGTGGAAAGTAACTAGAGGATATGTAGATCTTTATAGATTAAAAAAGAATCGTGATAAAAATAAGGCAATTATATTTATTCATGGGGGAAGTTTTACTGAATTATCAGCTAGAGATGAGTGTTATCAATATTTTGCATATGTATTATGTGAAATGACTGGATATGATATTATAGTACCAGATTTTACTTTACCACCAGTAAAACAGTATCCATATCAATTAGAAGATATAATTAGAGTATATAATTACTTTTCAAGTTCAGGATATAAAGATATCATTTTAGGTGGAGATTCATCTGGTGGATGTATAGCATTTTCTACATTACTAAAATATCCAAAACTATTTTCAGCAGGATTTATAATAAGTGGATGGCTAAATTTAAACAGTGATACAATATCATATAAGACTAGACAATATTGTAAAAAAACTCATACAGGTGATATAATGTTTAGAGATACTGCAGAGCATAATAAAAAAATATATAAAGAATATGCATTAAAATACTTGGGTAAAAAATCATTATTTAATGAAACTATAGCAAATCCTTTTTTGGCAAGTGAAGATTTATTAAGTAAATTACCACCTATGTGTTTTATGGTAGGAGATGAGGAAACAATAAGAAATGATACATTAAATATTGGTTCAAAAGCTCAAACATGTAATGAAAATATATTTATTTATTTATATGACTTAATGTGGCATGATTGGGTATTTTATCTCGAAAATAACAGTAAATTAAAAGGTATAGATGCTTATGTTAAAATTGCTAATTTTTGTAATGGAGATTTAAAAAATGGTATTTATAATATTCAAAATCAAACAATAGAACCTAGTGTGAATGTAGATATTATTTTATAAATTTAGTAAGATAATAGATGTAGAGGCTAATACTAATCCAAATAACTGTTGTGATTGTAATTTTGTTCCAAAAATTATCCAATTAAGAATGGCTTGTGTTGTTGTATATAAATTACTTATTGCATCAACAAATCCAGGATTAGGTGAAATCTTATAACCATTATATAAAGTTATAATACCTAGCGCATTACAAATTGAAGCTATAGATACATAGATTACATTTTTAAGTTTAAATAGTAAACTTCTTACATCTTGATTATAATTTTTAAATATACCAATCTGTACGGGTTCTGTAGACTTAAATAAGAAAATAAAATATAAAATACCACCAATAAAACTTTCAAGAATAAATAATATGATCGTCATGCCCCATAAATTATGTTGTTTATTATTTCTCACTGTTACATATGCACTAAATGCTGCAATACCATAAAGTACTGCACTTGTAATACATAAACTTAACCAAGTATAATAATTTTTATCTTCTATCTTTGTTTTATTATCATAATTCTGTTTACTTAATAATTTTTCATCTAATACAAAACTTGTGCCTGATGTAGAATCTGGGTCAATTGGTTTATTAATTTTATTAACATTATCCTTTTTTTCATTAATTCTTGATAAGAAATATACTGCTATAAAATAAATAAATATCCCAACAGCATTAATTTTCTTAATTTTCATATTATAAACAAAATAAGGCAATAATACACTGAAAATTAATGATAAATTACTTAATGTTGAAGCTATACCTGGATTTAAGTTATCTAATTTTTCACCAAATACATAAGCATAATATAATATACAATTAGCTGATAAGCTTAATAATGCATATAGAGACAATATGAAATAATTATTTTTAAAAAAATCTATTGTATAGTCAATAAATAATTTGACTTCATTCTTTCTAAAAATTCTATAAATAGCTAAAAAAATAAAGAAAATTATAATAAAAATTAAATGATTTGCTGTATTAATAGCAATAGTATTAAATGATTGAATGGCCGAGAGTTTATATGCAATAATATCTTGGAAAGCAAAAGATATATTAGAACCTAATCCTGGTATCAACCAATACATATTTATATATATATAGGCTGGTATTTTAATTTAGCTAGCTTGTGCTGGATTTAATAATGGAGCTTCATTATTTGAATTTGAATTTACTTTTAAATCCATTAATATAGGTCCATTTGGTGCTGCAGGCAATTCTAACAAAGGCTCATTTTGTATAGTATTAATATTGTTATTCGTACATTCACATTCTAGTTTTCTTAATTCATCTTCTATCATTCTTTCATCTATTTCAATACAAGGCACTTCTCCTAATGTTCTAGCAAATTCATTTGCACTAACATTTCTATCATCTAATTTTTCTACTGCATCTTCTAGTATTGTTTCATCTATTGTTTCAAATCCATTTACATAATTACTTGATTTGAATGCATTACATACTTTTTTATTTAGTGATACATTCTCTAAAGAGATAATATGTGATTCAATAGCTGTTAATGTAGTCTGACAATGTGATACTTGTGCATCATAAAGCATATATAATTTAATCATAATTCTGGCTTCTCTTTTCATATTTTTTTTAGTAAATTCCTTTGCACGTAATAAGTAATTACTAACATTATGTCTTAATATTTGCTCTCTGCTATTTACTTCTTCTTTTACTGCATATAATTGATTTAGACCTTGGTCTACTTTTTCTCTTTCACTCATAGGAGTAAATAATGAACTAATATAATATACTAAATCATAACTTTTATTAATTAAATAAATGGTGCCATCTAGAAAATTATTTAAATGTGCTGGTTTTAATGCTATTTGATCGTTCATATATATAATTAATTTAATTTATTTTAAATATATATATAAGAATAATCATGCAGGAAATAGAAATTTATAATAAAACTGGGGAAATTATAGATATAAGTATGCCTGTTGAGGAAAATAATATAGGAGCTGTTAAAATAGCAGAGTTTCAAAAATATAAAACACATGTTGATATAGATTTTTTTTTAGGTGAAATTAATACTATAATATTTAATGAAACTGGAAGTGCTTCTGATAAAAATGATAAGAGACAATTTAGACAAAAGATTTTAACTAAGATTAAAACCCAGGTTAATATAAGACAGTTATTTAAACATTTTTATAATTACTTATGTGGAGGTTCAAATAATTCAAATGATTTTCAAAATAATCCATTAATATTAATTCCAGTTGGTGGCAATCCTATTACATTATTTTTTAGATTGATTATTCATATAGCAGAAGCTGAGAGCTATAATGATATAAAAATAGGAAATTATGAATTAATAGATACTACTACTTTTGAAAGATTAAAACCAGAATGTGATAATTTAAAACAATTTATTATAGAGTACTATCCAAACTATCAGACATTTTTATCATTAAGTGATTGTGATTTTAATTTAATGCCAGTTATAAATGAAATACTAGAGGAAGCAGATAGACCAAAAAAAAGAAGAAAAAAAGAAGTTGATGCCGGATTTATTTTAACAAGATTAAAAGCAGCTTTTAAAAAAAATGTAGAAAAAGATAAAGATAAAGAAAAAGAAAAAAATAATAATAAATATAAAGCAGAATGTTTTAAAAGCTTAATTTCTATTTTAAAAACATATTCTGATGTGGATACTAAAAATTATTTATATGATAATAATTTTATCTTTCAACAATTACAAAGTGGTAATTTAGATGAAATAATACAAAATATTGAAGATAATACAGAGATTGATAATGACTTAAAAGAAAAAGCAATTGTTTATATTAAATTTTTAAAAAAACAAAAAACGGAAGTAGCCACTATGACTAAAGAAATAATTAATATGATAGCTTCATATTATGATCCTATAAATAAAAAATTTCAAGATCTAGAAGAAGAAGATAATCAATCATTATTTGATTCCTTATTAACCAATGAAATAGATATACGACATTTTGAAAATCTAACAGCATTTATAAGACAAATATGTTTAACTGTAAATGCAATATTAAGTACTAAAAATGGTCCATTTTATTTTATAGATACATATGGAACTATTAGAAGTACAAAATTACGTTCTGTGCTATGTGAAATTTATCAAATATTATTAACAGATTCTACAATTAATATAAAAGGTCTTTTAACATTACTAAAAAAAAAAAAATGTAAGTAATTTAAAACCTAAAGATTTTAAAATATAAAACATTAATACACAAAAAAAAGAATATTTTAAAAAATTTAAAGAACAATTAGAAAAAATAAAAGTC
>JAAHTH010000775.1_pt1 | contig 29897 bp, 44 predicted proteins | sample 6116091 | NCBI WGS metagenome assembly JAAHTH01 (sample SAMN13939990, study PRJNA603662) | sponge metagenome | isolation source: marine sponge | host: Mycale hentscheli | place: New Zealand | collected 2006
GGATATTTTGCAATTGATGTTGTACTTCTTTCTGGATTATAGTGTCCAGTCATCACAAAGTGAGTCCCTTGTCTATGGGAAGAATCTTTATGGCTAAACGAGTTTACTACATTTAACTTTGATGTATGTTTGGCTAGCTCAACCCAGTCTGCACCTAAAGTAATATTGGTTTTTGCATCATGTATAGCGCCATTAACTGGTTGCCACTCTGAAGGAACTGTATCTTTTGGTGCATGAAACGTTTCAAATTGAGTTGGGCCTCCTCCTAACCATACCCACACAACAGTCTTATCCTCATAGCTATCCTGAGCTGCTAAAGCATAATCAGAAAGCCCTACAGCAGACATCCCTACGCCTATAGAACCTACTCTCAAAAAGTTCCTTCTGTTAAATACAAAATCTATCATTTTAACCACCTAGGATTAAGTCTTTGTTGGTTTCTATTTCTATTATTTCTAGACCATTTTCCTCCAATAACTTATACACCTTTATATCGTCTTCTGATGACGAATCTACTAGATTGCCGGCTTCAATGTACCATTTTTTTATATTGTTTTGCCATAATAATTTGGCACATCTATGACATGGGAAATGAGTTAGATAAACCTTGAGATTATTATAAGACTTACTTATTATATTAGATATAGCATTTTCTTCAGCATGTACCATGAAAGGGTACTTTTCGGGTCTTACCATTGGCAAATTAGAGTCATCTACACTTTTTGGAAATCCATTATACCCCATACTGACTATGTTGTTGTGCTCATTCACGATGACACAACCTACTTTTGTTTGTGAGTCGTGACTTCTTATAGAAGTGTAGTAAGCCAATCCCATAAAGTACTGGTCCCAGCACGGCCTATTGAGCATATTAAAAAGCCTAAAAATATAAAAATGAGGCTGACTAGTCCAATCTTGTTGAACCAGCCAACCTCCGTTGCAGGTGGACATACTTCCTTTTTAGGAGGACTATATGGATTAGAAGTCATCCACCAAAGTTCCAACAGAATATTCTGTTACACGCGTTTCAAAAAAGTTCTTGCATTTTTCTAAGTCAATGATTTCACTTAGCCAAGGGAATGGGTTTTGAGCATCTCCAAATGGGGATTCCATTCCTAGATTTGTCAATCTTCGGTCTGCAACAAACTGCACATAATCAATAAACATATCTGAATTCAGTCCTAAGATGCCTGTCGGTAGAACTTCTCGTGCATATGCAAGTTCAAGTTCCATAGCCATCTCGATATGCTCTTTTGTTTCTTTTTCAAAAGCTTTTGTCCATACTTTTGGATTGTCTTCTCTAATTCTGTTAATTAGCTCTGTTCCAAACTTAATATGCAGACTTTCATCACGCAATGTGTATTGTATTTGTTCACCAATTCCCGGCAGCTTATTTTGTCTATTAAAAGAAAGCAGCATTGCAAACCCAGAGAAGAAGAAAATACCTTCGCATATAATATAATATGTTATAATGTTGCGAAGAAACTCTCTTTTGCCTTCTATTGTATTTATATTGAAGTCTGGACGATTAATGTCGCTTGTGATATTCATCAGGAAGTCATCCTTTGCTTTGATGCTAGGGATTGAATTATAGGCCTGATATACTTCATCAATGTCTAAATTAAGAGAGTCACACACATATACAACTGTTAGATTGTGCAGGCTTTCTTCATACGCTTGACGTAAAATATACTGACGACACTCTGGATCTGTAACAAATTTAAATATAGATAGTAAAAGATTGTTAGCAACTAAAGACTCAGATCCAGCAAAGAATCCTAAACATCTTTTAACTACTAACTTTTCATCTTCTGACAACAAGTTAGATTTCCACTGCTCAATATCTTTAGCCATCGAGATTTCTGTTGGCATCCAGTTGTTTGCCGCCCCATCAATAAATAAGTCCCAAGCCCATTTATTAGTATGTGGCAAAATTTGGTTAACTACCGAAACCTTATCTGATATAATTTCTTTATTTTTTTTCATCTTCTTTTAGTCTCTTGATTATCATTTCTAATAGGTCTTTTACTTTTTCGGTCTCTTGAAGATTAAGCTCAAGCCTATACTTCAGAGGAGACGTATTAGATTGTCTAAACTCTACAAATCTCATTGACAACTCTCACAGCCCGGATCTAATATGGAACAGGCCTTCGCCTCATTAATTATACCAGATTCTTCTTTATTTTGTGGCTCGGATACTGTAGATTTTTCTAGTCTTGTAGCGGCCTTGCTCCTCAAATAATATGTTGTTTTCAAACACTCTTCCCAAGCAAGCATATACATATCATTAAGATACTTGAGACTTTCATGTTTATTGTACAGGTTCAGGGATTGGCCCATGTCTATCCACCTTTGACGTGCAGCAGCAGCTTTTATTAAAGTTTCATAGCTCACATCAAATGCATTTTTAAACTCTTCTTTGAGGTCGTCTGAAAGGTCTACAAGTGCAGTAACATCTCCATCAACACTCTTCAAGGCATCAATCAGTTCTTGTGACCAAATACCTTTCTTCTTGGCAAGTGTTACAAAGTGCTCATTGACCATTGTAAACTCACCGCTTAAAGTCGAGTACACATAAAGCGCTGAATAGTCTGGTTCGATAGACTGTGAACAACCTTGAATGTATGAGATCGTAGCTGTAGGTGCAATAGCCATAACATTGCTATTTCTCATACCATATTGAGATACTAAGTCTCTTACTGAGCTCCACTCATCTAATGTTTCATAAAGAGTATAGTCCTCTAATACACAAGGAGTTTTAACTCTTTCATTTTTTAGCTCACAATAGGTATCAATAGGGAAGTTGCCCTTGTCCCATTCAGAACCACCGAAAGTGGGGTAACTACCTTTTTCTTTTGCTAGCAAAGCAGATGTTTTAATCGCGTTTAATGAGATGAATTCCTGAATCTTGCCGCACAAATCAATAGCCTCTTGACTATCATAGTTGATGTTAAGTTTGTGAAGTACATCATGAGTTCCCATGACCCCAAGGCCGACAGGTCTATTCTTTAGGTTGGAGTTTCTTGCTTCTTCTGTAGGATAGAAGTTCAAGTCAATAACATTGTCAAGACCTCTAACTGCAACTTCTACTGTCTTCTGCAGTTTTTTCCAGTCAATAGTTCTAACCTTGACATGATTTGCTAAATTAATACTTGCAAGATTACATACGGCAGTTTCGCCAATCTCTGTAAGCTCACCTTCATTATAAACACTTGGTTTTGTATGTAGCAATATTTCCGTGCAAAGATTTGACGAATGAACAACTCCTGCATGTTTATTGCTGTACCTGATGTTAGATGGATCTTTAAATGTGATCCAAGGATGTCCTGTTTCAAACAATGCCTTCAAACATTTTTTCCATAGGTCTTTTGCTGGTATCTTGACAAAGTTTTCGAGCTCCCCATTTTCTGCCATCTCACAATACTTCGCATATGCTCTGCTGAACTCTTGTCCGTATAGATCATGCAGATCAGGACACTCATGAGGGTCAAACAAATACCAATCTCTTTCTTCTTTTACTGCAAACATAAACTCATCACAGATCCATAGAGCTGTATTCATGTCGTGACAGCGACGACGATCATCACCGGTATTCTTGCGAAGTTCCAAGAAGTCTTCTACGTCCAAATGCCAGACTTCAAGATATGCACAGCCAGCACCTTTTCTTTTGCCGCCCTGATTTACAGCAACTAATGTGTCATTGAAAATCTTAAGCCACGGGACTAGGCCGGTGTGCTTCCCCTCCCCCCCCAGCACGTAAGACCCAGTACCTGTAATGTACGACCAATCAATCCCCAGTCCTCCAGCATATTTTGAGAGTCTTGCTTGACCATGAATAGTTCCAAAAATACCATCAATAGAATCATGCACTGTACTTAAGTAGCAAGATGAAAGCTGTGATCTTTTGGTTCCACTATTGAATAGCGTCGGAGTTGATGGTGAATATCTAAATTCAGACATCATGTTATATATCTCAATAGCTTTTTGCTCTTTGTTTTCTTCATTGAGACAAAGGCCCATTGCAACGCGCATATAGAAAGATTGAGGGCTTTCCATACGACGACCTTTTAGATGAATAAAGTAGCGGTCGTAAAGAGTTTGGATTCCCAGATATTTGAATAGGTCATCCCTTTCTGGTGCGAGCGCATCTGCTAGTTTCTCAAGATCATAAGATAGAAGATCTTTGCTTAGTCGTTGTTGTCTTACGAGTTTTTTGATATTGCCAATGAAATGCTTCTTGTATTTTTCTTCAAAGTCTTCTGTAGTAAACCCTTCTCCGAAAACTTCTTTATAAAGATTATGTAAAAGAAGTCTTGCTGAAACGTAAGCATAATTGGGCTCTTTTTCAATCTTTGAACGAGCCGACATAATCAAAGCTTTATCTATTTCCTTTGTTGGGATTTTGTCATATAACTGGAGACTTGCGTCTAGAACAATTTCACTAACGGAGACATTATCCAATTCTTCACATGCCATCTCGGCACAAAGGTTTATCTTATCAAGGTTAAGGTCTTCTAATCTTCCATTACGCTTCTTTACTTTTTTCATTATCTATAATAGTCCTCATAGATGTTTTTTATTTGAGATACTTAATTTTACCTTGTAATCGTTAATTTAGACTTAACCGTATCTGTATTCGTAGAAAAAAGCTCGCCTTTTTAAAGACGAGCTTGTAATTTTTAATAGCGACACTTTTTGTAAAACCCTTTTTGATTTGCTGTGAAAAAAAATAAGTAAGGTCCAAACCACGAAAAGGGTCTTGGTATCTGGTCGGTAATGTGTCGCTTTAGCGAATATTATTTTTAATCGCTCTTTTATGTCCGACCGTTATCATAATTATACACCGCATTAAAGTTGACTACTGTTGATTATTTAATTTTTTCTGAACACATCCACAATAGTCTAAAACTGCGGCATTGTACTTTGGGTATTTTATTTTTACATACCCTCTTCCATGGCACATCTTGCATTTTTTATTTGCTTTTTCTTGTGCTACATATTTGTCAAATCCTGAAAACATTTTTATTCCTTAAAATCTAAACTGAAAAAAGAAGCCATGAAATGGTCCGGGATAAATTGGCATTGGCTGTATTACTACAGGAGGCTGAACAATAACCGGAGGATAATAAGAGGGGACTCTGTAATATCTAAAGTGTGGGTTTACAGGCCTATAGTAGTTGTAAAAGCCAAAACTGTGTTTTGGTTGAACTCTTGTCTGTTGCACTTCGGGTTTAGTTTGAGGTCTTTGCCAATCTTGCTTACCAAAACCTTGAGGACGCTGAATAGGAACGCCGAATCCTTTTGGTAGCGGTTTTGCTTCTGGTACAGTCTTAGCTGTATTTGGCGCTTGTGGTCTTTGAGGTGTAGGTCTAGTAAATTGCCTTGGTTGACTACGAACAACTTCGGGTCTATTAGGCGGTTTAACTACTTTTCTTTGCGGGGGCTCTGCATTTGCTACAGCAATTCCCATTACAAGTGTTAGTAAAGTTAATAAATATTTCATGTGTTTCTCCATAAAGAATAAGGTATACCTATTAAACTCCATAAAACAAAAAAGAGGACAAAGAATGTCCCCTTTTATGTAATAAAATCCGTTTTATTTTACTCTGTAGGTCTTACAGAATCGCCAATGATCCATGCGACTGCAACAGCCACAATAGTATTAGCTGTTTCTTCTGGAATGCCCAATGTTTCATTGAGGCAAATAACTACAACAGAACCAACTGCTGTCCAGAATCTGCGAGACTTAACCATTCCTTTCAACTTCTCTACCATATATAATCTCCTTATGTAAAAAGTTGTTATATGTAATTATACTTTATATACTTAATCTTTGTCTAAAGAATCGTTTATTTTTTCAAGAGTTTGTACAATTTGTTCATGTCTCTTGTCTTGTCTTGTTTGAACATCTTCAATTACATTCTCGTAATGTTCTCTCTGCAAGTTAAATTGAGATGTGAAACTGTCTTGCATTTCTGAAACTTGTTTCTGATGATTTGGAAATACAACCTTTGTCGTATACCATAAATACCAGCCAAGGAGCCCTGTTGCAGAAACAGTTCCCCACTCGAAGTTCATCATGTCTTGCGAAGCTACCAGCAGCGGAGGTAGAAACGAAAATAAGAATCTCATTGTTTTCTCCAGTAAAATATAGAGGGAGAGTTTCCTCTCCCCCTAATTCTAAACTACCATAAATACTTAGGTTGGTATCCAGTCTGAACTGGCACGCCGCCAAGATCATACTGCAGTTCACCCGGTTCAGTTGAAGTCGGATTAGCTGCATGATCAACGCCACTAGCTTTGAGCGTTGAAGTATTATCTCGTGAACCGGCAATATCATAACCACCAGATTCAACAACAGAAGGAGTAGAGCTCCATGAGCCGCTATATTCATTCCAGTTGCCTGCACGAATAGCTGTCTTATAAAGTCTGACCTTCATTGTTGCAGCCTGCAAAGGAGTATTCGCATCATTTGCAGAATCGCTTCCTCCAGCAACAAGAGCGGTGTTAGAAATTCCAGCAATTGTATTTGTGACCCTAACAATATTTTGAAACTGTGATTGTTGGTTCCAAGTTCCCGGCCCTACAGCGAAGGTATTACCTACACCCGAGGATAATGTGACAATAGGATTTCCTTCACCTAAAGCATTTGAAGAAGTGTCGCCAGCAGCAGGGACTTTTCCTGCATTTCTGACATTTGCGTGGTTATTGTCGATACCACTAGGTACTCCATTAGAGAAAGTTCCCGTTACTGGAGTTGTTGCAATATTAGTAATAAAATAGCTCATTGTTATAACCTTTTCTTAGTATGAGCAAATTATTATCCTTTAAATCCTGACAAATAAAATCCTGTCCTTTAATGTCTTATACACTAAAACTAGAAAGTAACTTAAGTGAATAAAGTCTTAAACCAAAAATTTTTGAATTTATTGCGGTCACGTATTGTTTTTTTAGCCATATGTAGCCATTTGAGATTACTTTCACGCGCGTTTTTTGTTCTATAGCATTTGCGATCATTAGATTGTCATAAATGTCATCATTATGATAGCCTGAACTAGGAATGATATATCTACAGCCAGTGTCCTCAACTAATCTTGCAATAGCTATTGCCTCTCTCGTAATATACAAGTTATGATGAATGATTATCCTGAGTGTAGCATCATAGTCATTACACATTCTTTTGTGAGTAGAAATTTCTTTAACGATCTTATCATACTTCCTTTCTTTAATCAAGAAAGGGTTTAGTACGAGATCAATTGTGTTGGCTTGAGATTTAAGACATGATAAAGTCTCGTGCTCTCTCAGCTTCTTGTCGCCGGTTCCATTAGGAAAATCAACAGGGCAGGCAAATGACATATTTATGCCAGAGATGTACTCTCTGATGTCTCTAAGCAGGTACAGTGGCAGACAGACGCCTGAGAAGCCTGCTTGGATGGCATCAAATATTTCTCTTCTTTGTTTATCTAAGTCGTCGAAGTACGGCTTGTTTTAGTTGCAAAATTCTAGATGCACCTTTTACTATCCTATCTATTGTTTCTAATCCTTTTTCACCAACTATGTGGTCACAAAATCCATATTTAATACTGTCTTCAGACGACATCCACCAATCCTCTTTTGACTCTAGTTTCCTTTTTATATAAGACTTTACTTGTGATTGCTTTTTATTATTAAAAAACTCTCCGGTTTGCATACAGGACTCAGTGTACATTTGATAAGTTCTAGATCTTAATATTGTGTCCCATTGTGCGCCAGATAAAACCTGTCTGTATGTACCTGACGTTGAAGTAAAGCCCTCATGTATCATCCAGTCACAGTTTGGCATAGTTATTCTTTTTCCATTTGGAAATGCCGCTTGCGGTATAATTGACCCCATTGAAGCCGCAATCCCATAAGATATAATAATGAATTTACATGAACTATATCTAATAGCATCATATATCACCATTCCATCATACCAGTCTCCACCAACGCTAAACATATGTAGTATGATTGGAGACTTAGATGCGTTTTCTAAGACTCTTAGATTCTTAAGAAAGTTACACGCTACTCTACTGTCTATCTCCGAGTCTTCTGATTCTATTCTTTGTAAGAATATTTCTCTCGTTTCTGGAATATAGCCATCAAAGTCTAGACCTATATCATTTTTCTTAATCATAACTCACTTAATAGTGCATTTCTCACTGACGCCATGACATTTCTGTCAATAAAAAGCTTTGCAACTGCAATTCTAAATCTATAAGGGGTCAATACATCTATAGTTTCTACCCCATCAACCATACTTATTGTATTTATATGAGACTTTAATAATTTAAAGTTTGTATGACCTGTCCAAAATTTAAAATAGTTACTTGCTAATGATTGTTCTGTTAGCGGCATCATTCCAAAAGGGGTCATGATTGTTTTGATTGACTTAAAGCCGGTCATATCTTCTTCGCTTAACTCCTTATAAAGACTTTCTTCTTCTTCAGAAAACTCAAGATCCATAGATTTTAACTGGTCAATAATACTTGCTTCTTCTTCCAATTCTTGTTCATATGCATCAACCCATTTCTCCCAGTAAACATCGTAATCTTTAGGGTATTCAAAGTCTTCGTCCATAACAAGCCTTTCTTTATTTATCGACGTAGTCAGAGAACCTGAAAACGTCTGCTGGCGCTATCGCTAACTTATCTTTTTTCTCAGAGTAGGTTTCCTTATTGATTATCCAATTTACAAATAAATCTTTTGTAAATGCCTGTCTTGATGCATCTCCTTCGCACCAATTTTCATATGCCTGTGTAAAATATTCTGACAAGTTTCCTGAGTTAAGCATATATAGCACTAACGCAAGATTCTTTGAACATTCTAAATCTACTTCATTTACGCCGACAACGACATTAAAGTCACCAGATTGAGAATCTAATCTTATCTCTATAGTAGCAGAAACATCATTATCAGAAACATACATTTCATGATCTTGAACAGGATGTTCTTCGGGTTCTTGCTCTTTATGTTTTTTAATAAAATTTTTTAGTATCTTGAAATATCTCATAATATATTATACCCCGTAAGAGCTAAAGTTAATGTGGTAAATTACTACTTAATTTATTTATCTCATACCACATCAAACCTAAATTTGCAGAGGCATAAGATAACCACATTAGAGCGTGTGGATAATCTTTCTGTTTTAGGCAGGATATTCCTGCGATTACATAAAATATACTTGCGCAGCCTATTGAAAGCACACCATACATTATTTCATTTTTTCCTTATCAAAAAAGAACCACCTCTTAAAGTGCCTGTCATCTCTTCCTGATGATAGGTTTAGCAGGTACTCAAGAAGATCATCTAATGAGCCAAAAATATGCTCGTGAGGTAACATAAAAAACAGCCAATTAGGGGCATTTTCTTTTCCTTGTTGACACCAGACTAGCACTGGTTTCTTCTGGCTATTGGCTGTTGTAATTTCTTCATAGGTACCGCAAGCGTGGACATCTATATCTATAGATGCGATAACAAAATCAGATATATCAACACATCTCAAGTCTAAAGTTCTAATCACACGATATTCATCTCTAATCTTATCAAACTGTTTTGTTTGCTTTAAGTGCTCAATATCCTTTCTTACAGACTCATCTTCGATTCCTACTTCGATAGGTTTATCACACGGATCAAATACAGTAACCCCTAGACTTTTCAGCATAGGGGTAATCCTGTTTCTCCAACCCGTTCCTCCGTCTGGAACCCTATCCATTGCGCCAGCAAGATATGTTCTCATTCCTTTAAGCTTGCTCATACCCCACTACTCCCAAAACCGCCTTCCCCTCTTTCTGTGGTATCTAAATCATCTACTTCTCGTACTAGAATATCTGGGACTTCTTGGATCAATATTTGTGCGATCCTGTGACCTCTTTTTATTTGAACTACTTTGTCAGAAAAGTTATAAAGGCATACCTTAATCGGCCCTCTGTATCCAGAGTCAATCACTCCAGCAAATCTGTGAACATCATTCTTCACTGCCATTCCTGACCTGTCCCATATTAGTCCTGCAAATCCTTCAGGAATAGCCATGGCAATTCCAGTATTGACTAATGTTGATGAGTTTGGTAATAGAGTTACGGACTCATCTGAATACAGGTCTAATCCTGCATCGCTGCTGTTTGCCCTTGTTGGAATTATTGCAGAGGAAGATAGTTTTTTGATATTAAGCCAACTAGTCATTAATCACCTCCTGTAGCTTTCTAGCGGTGTTCTCCCAGCTAAAATTTTTACCAGTCCTTACACCTTCTCTGTTGAATAGTTCTCTGTTCTTTGTCCATTGCTCATACATCTCTCTTAGAGCATATATAAAATCATCCTTTATTGATTCTAGAGAAGCCCATTGATAGCCCTCTTCTTTAAAATAAAAACCATCCAGAGCAGGCTCAAGTTCTTTTGGTTTAATTTTTATGCTATTGTCGTCAGTGCAGAATTGTGTATGTGAAGAATAGTCTGTGGTTATGACTGGCTTTCCACATGCCATCAGCTCCAGCAACTCTAGATTCCAGCCTTCAGCTCTACTTGGGAAGAACCCACAGGTTACCAAGTTCATTAATGATGCTAGTTCTTTATGTGTGCTAGTTCTTGGTATGATGCGTACCCTAAAGTCTTGCTGATATAAGTTAGACCATTTTGTGTTGTAGTCTTGTGCAGCAATAGGGTTATGACAAGACATCCATAGCTCTACATCTTCATTTTGTGGAAAGGCCTTTTGAAAACATTCCAGCAATATATCATGACCTTTTCTTACTTCCCATTTGCCACAATTGAATACAATGAATTTGTTATTATTCTTAAGCCTTTGTTGCTCATCTGGGTAAAATATAGAAGTATCTACTCCTAATGGTGCCACATAAACATTTGCTCCATTAACTTCATTTTCTACAATCTCTTTTGCCCATTCTGAAGTGACTGCTATTTTATCACATTGGGAAAGATTATGTTTCTTTACCGCATTCATTCTATCTAATTCAAAGAATGGATATGCCGTAAGCTCTCCAGTACCTACCCTCGTTGCCATTTGAAACTCATGCCATATCTTTAGACAAGGGGAATTTTTATCAAAAGAAAGTCTGGACTCTTCGATCAATTTGCCAAACTCATCTGCCTCTTGCTTAGATTCTAAGTTGGCATTTCCTATGGCGAATAATGAAACGTCAAACATTTTTCTTAAACTTCTTGTAGTGTTCTTTGATGCTACACCATAGCCAAGAGAGTTTATAGGTGCTAAGATATTAAGCTTCTTCATGTCTTTGTTCCTCATCCTCTATCACAACAAACCAAAATAGCAGGTCCATTATATTCATTGTCTTACCTCATAAAAAAAGCCTCTTTTTGTCAGGAAGAGGCAAACCTGTTTTAACTACTTTAATAAGAATGTTACCTCTTACTAGAACGGCATGTCCTCTTCCGAAGACTGTGATGCAGCGACTGTTTGCCGTTGCGATTGTTGACCTCCGTTCGAGCCACCGCCAGAAGGAGTTAGGTTGATGTTCTCAGCAACCACAGTGAGCTTATTACGTCTCACTCCTTCATCTGTTTCCCAAGAGTTCAACTTCAATCGTCCTTCAATCATGACGTGACGACCTTTAGTCAGGTATTGGGATAGTGATTCTGCTTGCTTACCCCAGAGGGTAACGTCTACAAAAGTCGCTTCTTCCTGACGGTCTCCGGCCTTAGACCAGATTCGATTTGATGCAACGCTTACGTCTGTAACGGCAGTGCCGTTTTTAGTTTCACGAAGCTCGGAGTCTCGGGTTAATCGTCCAGTAATAATTACTTTGTTTAGATCACTCATAGTTTAGTCCTTATGATGATACACTGCTTAAAATTCCACGGTAACGCAATGCTTTGCGTGTTAAACGTCGTGCGTAAGTAGTACCGTTGGTGCGAACGAGCTTACGGAACTCGCCTGCGTAATCTGAAAAGGCAAATGCCTTACGTACTGCTTCTGTTGAAAGCTGTCCTGTGCCAAAAGCAGTCATGGTTCTCTGATTCTTTTTGGTTGAAAGAAGCATTCCCCAGTTTGTAGTGTCCTTAGTTTTCATATCCTAAAGGTCTCCTAAAAATAAACTAAATAGAAATAGTGTTAAACGTATCTTTGTCTTTGTTGCATTCGTCACTTAAATTATACTCAAAGAGGGTCGAAATTGGGTCGTCGTGTATGATGTTTTTTGAAATTAACAAAGGTTTTCCATCATATCTGAGTTGTACCCAGTCGGCTCCTTCTTTAGTGATCCAGTACGAACACCCCTTCTTCAAGGGGGAGTAATCATCAGTCATTAAGATAAACTTCATCTTGATGTCTCCTAAGATATTATAAAACTAAAGCGGCGAGATTAGAATAAAAAAAGTGGAAATATAAGAAAATAGACTACCTTTTTGAGATAGTCTATTCGAGATCTTCTTTTTCTAATGCTTTAATCTGGAAGTGATGTCGCAAGATGTCGTTGATGACATTAGCCGCGTCATTGTAGTCTCCAGTATGTTCTATTAGTGTCCTAATAGCTGGAAACTCTTCCATTAAAGAGTCTAATATATTTTCAGATAATGTTAAGTATTCCATCTTAGTGCCGCTGTTACCGCTACGATTGTTTTCATGTCATAACCTTCTCTGACCATGTATTCAGAGATAATTTGAACATCTTCTTGAGTTAGATTCTCTTCAAATTGAGATGCTTTTTGTTGGAATTTTTCTGGACCTTCAATAGCTTTGCCTTGTTTGATAGCTTTCTTTTTAGAATTTTTGCCGGTATAGCATTTTCCGGCATCGCCCCACTTCCAACCAGACCGCTTGTCTTCAGAGCATTTTTTTAGAGGCATTTGTTTCTCCTTGAAATAGAGTTCCTATGTAATATACACCACCTAAAAGTGGTTATTTATTAGTTTTATAGGAATAAAAGTGGAGGTGGGCGGAATCGAACCGCCGTGCTGAATTATCTCTATAATCATATCTACATTGTTATCTTATTGATGTCACTTAATAAGAAAAGCTATCCGATTTATCGGAGTCATATGTCTATCCATCGTCTCACTAATAAATCAAGTAGTGAATGCTCTATCTAGGTACGGCCTAGCCCGTTACCGACTTTGGTTTGCAGGGCGCGGAAAACCCCTGCTGCTAAGCAGCTAGTGCGAAGTTCTTTTCTGCACTTAAAAAGTATGGTCAATTTTTTAAGTAGCCCTTTGACCAACTACCCAATGCAATAATTATTTCGACAACCAGTCGAACCCTATTCACCCCCTTAGTAGATCAAACTCTTTTAGTTCTAATAACTGCTCCCTAAGACCCAACGAAACATATCTTTCTTCATATATACTTGTTAGCATCCTATTACAATCCGGCATCGCAGCTTTAGCTGAGACCTTTAGCTCTAGATCCCATATTTCAGATATCATATTAACCATATCTAATTTACTGTAAGATCCTTCTGTAAATACATGCCTCGTTCCCTTCCAATATATATTTTCTTCTATAAATTTCTTTAGTACCTTAGATAGTTCTAAACAGGTTACCCCATTCCAGTAATGATTTGAATATCCGAATACTGCATTTCGCTTTTCAGACTTTGCCCATTCAATGAAGGATCTTTTGGTATTAGCCTCTTCACCTATAATAGAAGTCCTAATAACACAGCAGTCTTCAGGTTCTCCCATTGACTTTGTTCTACCATACAAGTCTCGCGCATCATGGTAATCATTTTCACAGTATGGTGTGCCCTTCAATCCTGAAAAAACACAGTCAGTAGTTACATGATATAGCCTTGCTCCCCTAGAAGAACAATGCTTTGAAAGCAGTCTTGGAAGAATGCCATTGACAAAAATTGCATTCTCTTCTCCAACCTCAGACATTCTTGGCTTGATAACCCCAATGCAATTTATTACAATATCTCCTTCTTTGCAGTCCAGATTGTGTAAGTCATAGCTATCAAGAGAACAGTCAAAATTTTCCCTATTATACCCTATACATTCATAATGTTTACTTAAATAAGACATTACGTAGTTGCCGAGCATTCCTGATTTACCTAGTACGTGTATCTTCATTATCTATAGTCCTCGTTATTCCAAATGTTCCATTTATCCCAGTCAAATCTAATGTCATCTCCGAGACTTTCTTCTAGAGTTGACGTTGAAAAAATAATTAGTTGGTTGTTCTCTGTTAAATTTTGAAAACCATTCGCATATCCTTCGGGTATATATAGCAGTTGAGGCTTTCTGGAGTCCAAGTAAAACTTGTGAACCTGTTCTGTTTTCATATCTACTGCGCCGACCCTGAATGTTCCATTCGCAGCATAAATGTATTTCGACTCTTTTTCGTGACCATGCCAAGCACGGATATAGTTTTTTCTAATATTTGAAATATGGTAAAATCTCTTTATGTTTAGTTCTTGAAACAAAAGATCATTACAAAAACTAACAGAGCCTCTATCATCAAATGATATTCCTCCACTCATAATATATGGGCTAGACATCTTCAGTCTCCTTTATAAATCTTGCGTTTGAATATACTGAATCCGTCGTGTCAACTATTCTACCTTCTCTTAATACTCTTGAAAGAGATCCTATCCCTCTCTCTAGAGAATAAAATGGATGCCATCCTAGCTCTCTAAACTTGTCAGAACAAACTCGGTAGTTTCTTTGGTCTTCAAAAGGCATTTCTTGATATTCTATTTCTCCAGAAGGATTAACGACCTGTAGAATCTCTTCAGCTAGATTTCTAATTGTAAAATTTTTATAGTGGAGGTTGTATAATCCTGAAATATCTGAAAACAGACCTCTAAAGATTGCATTTGATACATCTCGCACATGGAGAAGCGGCCTCCATTGTTCTCCTCCAAAGACTGAAAGCTTTTCGTTCTTGACTGCCTTTAAAGTTAGGATATTAGCCACCAAATCTAATCTTAGTCTAGAGTGGTAGTCTCCCATACCAAAAAGGGTTCCTAGCCTAAACACAAGACAATCTTCGCACTTTCTTAATATTTCTTGCTCAGCCATATATTTAGTTTCTGCATAACAAGACAAAGGATTAACGTCTGATCTTTCGTCAATTAGCTCTGGATTTTCTCCATAAACAGAACACGTTGAAGTAAACACAACCTTACCATCATAATTTTCAGTCAACCATTTAACTGTATTAAAGTTTATATCTTTTGTCTTTTCTGTATCCACTTGACATGCTCCGTCCCCAACCAATGCTGCGAGCCATATGATGCAATCTGGTTTGAAGTCTTCTATTGTCTTCTTTAATCTTGGATAGTCCCTTATATCTCCCCTTTTAAAATGCACTTGCTTTAAGAATCTGTCTTCATATACTAATGAATCATATACCAATACATTGTACTGTAAAGTAGGGAATTCCCCTTTTTGTTGCTTGAAGGATAGCAGATCTGTTAGGTAGCCTCCTATGTATCCTGCACCTCCAACTATCATTATATTTCTCATAATAAATTAATACCCTGTTCTAATTAGTTAAAGAAAATATTTTCTGGAGCTGAAATATACTCCTCTTCTCTAGTTTGCATTAACAACTTTTGATTCCTATGAACTAAGTCCATTCCTAGACTATAATTACCGGGTTCATGGTATTGGTGAATTGCCACCAACTCTTCAGAATTTACTGGAGAAATATTTATCTCTGATCTATTAATTCTTTCCAGCATTTCATTATCATCAAATCCTACCCCTTGACTGTACCTCTCGTCAAAACCTTTTATTGTTATTAGATCTTTATACGTTATAGCTGAACAAAAGTGATAGTAAACTGGCCTATATACAGAATGATTGTACCAACCAATCTCACCATCACCATTGAAAGCTGGTAAAAATGGAGTCACCACACACTTAATTTCATCCTGCGTATTGCATACACTTAATCCACTTGTCATTGGTTTGTTAGCTGAATAACAGTTGAACACCATATATTTATTGTCAGCTATATTTTCAGAGACATGCGATATTATATCTCCCATATGCAAACATTCTGGGTTCTGAATAATTATAACATCTGAATTAACATTTGAGAACCCAATATTATAAGGAATGCAAGGATTGACCCATGTTTTTTCTTCTTCTTTAATGTTGATAACTTTAAGAAATGGAAACCTTTCTGGAAGGTCGTCTATTTCTTGGTCTGAGCTACTGGCATCGTTAACTGCAATTACCTCAAAGTCAACGTGCGACGTATGAGATATTGTTTCAAGAGACCTTATAAATAAATCTCTTCTATTGTAATATGCTGTTACTATAGTAATTTTCATCTGTTGCGAATACCTTATTCATAATGAAACCTAATGTTGTTGGAAAAAACTCTGTTTGGTTTGTGTGGTTGAAATATCTACAAAATATCTCAGAAAATTTATTGCCGTTACACCAATGAACACCGGTCGATTCTTGTATACGCCAGCTTTCTACGACTGGATCTCCATCTATATCATGACTCTCATATACTATATTTGTATTAAGAGAATAATAGAACTTGGAGAGTGACGATTTCTTCCAGTCAAAAGGATAAAAGGATATAGGGTGAAAGAAAGTCGAATCAGGTATAATTTCTTCACTAACACTCTTATAAAGTTCAGAGCCTATAGACTGATATTTATTTTTGTTAAATTGTTTTTCGGCAGTGGTAGCGAGCTTACGAAATACTTTTGAGTCTGGTGGAGCTCCCATGAAACCTATGTAATAATCAGTGTCGCAACACAACAATGCTTCAATGCCTTCTTTATAGTTAAGAAGAGATCCTATATCATGATAGAATAGAATATCTATATCGCTCCAAAACCCTCCTACTGTGCTCAAGATATGCATCCTAAAGAAATCAGACTTAAAGACCTCTGAAGAGTCATTGTCTAAAAAATTGCATATTTTAGTCATGTCTACTTCATGCCATTTAACATACGGAAGAGCTTTTAAGTTATCAAGATAGTCAATAAAGTCTAATGACCTATCCGTCTGTTCGCCTGTATCCCAAGTAATATGCTCTGATTTTTTACAGGGGTAGTGAATATTAATTTCAAACTCTGGATTATTCCTATGAAATGATACAATGGTCAAGTACTGTAGATAACACAGTCTATCCATGCTCCAGTAGAAATGTATCTTTTTTGGGATGCGATTCATACTATGATCCATATTTTTTTACCTCTGGATTATAACCAGATTGTCCAGTGTTTAGCACTCGATCTATGTCGGCTTTGAGCTTCTTGTCTATACATTTTTTTAGTCGCGCTCTCTCCATTACTAAATATACATCTTGTTCTGCGGCCCATGATTTAAATGAATCATCTTCAGATACCATAACATCATCTTTTAGTTTATATAGTTTTATGTTGACTATAGTTAGCCTGTCTACGAGTTCTCCTAAGCTTAGAAGCTCTTCAAATTCATTCACTTCTTTATAATTATAAGAATGAAATGACTCAGAAGACTTTATTATAATAGTATTAAGTAGTTCAGTTATACTCTGCTTTTCATCCATTGGATCACCTCGTCTACGCTTTCTTCTAAAGAAATTTCTGCTTCAAAACCAAATATATCTTTGGCTTTTTTTACATCGGGACTTCTGACCTGAACATCATACTCAAAAGGATCGCAATGTTCGAAGGTGGGATCACAACCGTGAATTTTATTCCACACTAAAGTTGCAAGCTCTGAAACTGAGGTTCTTACACTTGATGAAATATTAAAATCTTCATTTATGGTGTTGCTAGAGTCAAGCGACATTCTTATTCCTCTAGCTATGTCTTTACCGTTAGTGTAGTGTCTAATTTGATTTCCATCCCCGAGTATTGGCATCTTATTTTCTTTGTCTAAGAGAAGAGCCTTGTGTATTAAATCAGGAAGGACATGGCTCATTAGCATTTTGATATTGCCTGAGTAAACCTCTTCTTCACCTAAAGCTTCCTCTTCTCCAATGCCAACACAATTGAATGGTCTGATAATTGTATAGGGTAGCTTATACTGCTCCCAAGCTCCCAAGCAGAAAAACTCAGACGATAACTTCTGAAAGCCGTATGTACTGCTAGGAGGTGGCGAGGATTCTATTGCAGATTCTGGAGTAGGGTATGTGTTGCAATTTTCAAAAACCATACTACTTGAAATCACAGTAATCTTTTTTAGATTATGTTCTTGTTTTAGTAGAAGAGCCAAGTCAAAAGTATTCGCAAGTATTCTCTCGTTTGTAGCGAGTAGGTCATAGGCATATTTATGGAAGTAGCTTATTCCACCTATCATTGCAGCCCCAGCCACTAGGTGTTGTGCGTCCTTTAATATCTCGTAGCTACTTAATTTTTCAAGAGTACATGTCGATATGTCTTCTTTAATAAGATGAAAATTTTTGTGAGTGTCGTGAGGTCTGCTCACCTCTCCGTACTTTGAGTAATTGTCTATACCAACTACATGATATCCATTATCAAGCAATTCATTACAAAGATAAGATCCTATAAATCCTTGACTTCCGGTAACTATAACTTTCATTGTTTGATCCTTAACGTACGTGATACTTAACTCCATCAGAGTATGAGTAGGCATTCCTTCTCGCGGCGCTATTCAACAGGCCTACATTGGTTGCGAACGGGACTCGCTTCATAAGTTCATCGCCTAAACATTGCTCTGAGGTAAATTTGTTTGTAATTTTAATATTAGTGAACGCTCCTGATTCAAGTAAAGAACCATCTAAGAAAAATAGCTGAGGCATGAAGTCCGTTATATTTTCATGTTGTAACCTTCCTTCTTTTACTATATCTCTATTGGTATCTTCAGCATGAAACTTTTGCCCAATTGCTCTGGCTACAAAAGCTTTCCAAGAGTTCTTTTTCATGTCTTGGAACCTTCTACTAAAATTGGATGCATCCTGTATTAATGTGTCTCCTGTAAAGGCAGCTACCAAATCATACTTTTGACCCAATAGACTAGAAAAAGCTGTAGAATAGTTCCTAGATATACAAAGACTTCCAAGCTCCTCATTGCGACATGTGCCTCCAAGATTTGGTAGTAGTGTATAATGATTGGCCATAGACCTAATCTTGAGAATTTCTTCAGTTTCATCTCCACTGTCTGAATGAGCTACGGATACTATTAGTTGAATATTTTCACCATCGCAATACTTTTTAATGTTTTCTACACTCTCAAGTACGACTTTATGTTCGTCATAGACAGTGATGGCAACGCCAAGACTCTTAAGCATGTTAGTGAACCTCTGTAAAGCCTGTTTTGTTTGGTTTAATTGATGCTGTATATCTTGATATATAATCTGAGCATATACCATAGCATCCCTTCAATGTATCCAGCGAAAGCAGCTCGGGCTTCATACAAATTACTTTTTCTCCAACCGCTTGGCCGGGATAACTTATAATTATACCCTTAGTGCTTATTGTATAGTTGTCCTCTTGATGCCAAAAAGAATGAATTTGCTTATAACTTATAAGTTTTTTAAGGGCTTCCAAGTTTTTTGCATGAACTAAAAGTTTTGGCTTTGATAAAAAGTCTATAGATGTTTCGTAGTCTGGATTGTCATGTCCTAAGAACCAAGAATTGTTGATATTCCATACATCTATTTCAACATGGTATCCATCATCTAAAGCCTTCTGTATGTATAACGGATTGTTTTCATCGAATGCGTTTGATCCGTTTGTGTTTCCCCTATGTGATATGAGAATCATGATTTATTCTCCAAGAAATACTTAAGATCCTCTGGCGTTCCTAGCCCCCACATTTTCTTTGCGTTAAAAACCTTTATTTTCTTACCGTCTTTCACTGCCTCATTAAATACAGGACAGACATAAAACTCATTATTGACTCTGTTATTGCTTTCTATCATTTGGTTTGCATATTTTACATAGTCGCTACCTTTAGACCAATAATATATACCCACTGTTGCAATATCACTAATTGGATTTTTTTCTGCGACCTCACTGACGAAACCATCTTCGTCTAACTTTGCATAACTCCATTTAGGATGAGTAGATTTAAAACTTAGGATGCCGGCATCTACAGTATCACCCACCATTGAATACATAAATTCATTTGAGTCCCATTCTACGTACTGGTCTGAATTGGCCATTAGTAATGGCTGATCATTATCAATGAACTCTTTTGCTAACAGCGTAGTACAGGCGGCACCTTCAGTCACTCCGTCTACCTGAACTATCTCACAATCAGGAGCAATGTTATTCAAAACACTTTTTAGACTGTACTTTTCATAGTGGGATTTCTGAACTACAAATATATGTTTTGCATCTATATTTATGTTTTCGACAACTACTTGGATCATAGGTTTTCCATTGACTTCAATAAGAGGCTTAGGAAATGTATATCCTGCTTGTTGAAATCTTGAGCCAGCGCCAGCCATAGGTATTAACACATTCATTTTTCCACCTTGCCATTTAGGCTTTACTTCTTTTTGTGTTTCGTTAATTTTTTCAATTTCTTTTACTATATCTTCTAATATAACATCATCTGGATTTTTTACCGGAAATAAGTTTCCTCCAGAATCAATAGCTGCTTTCCTACCAACGTGTGAATCTTCAATAATGATACTTTCTCTTGGCGAAACCCCAGCATGTATCATACATCTTAAGTATATTTCTGGGTGTGGTTTCGGCTGATTGACATCTTGGTTTGAGAATATTTCATCAACAAACTCAATTAAACCTCTGCGTAGCAACATCATCTTGACGGTATGCTTAACTGAATTAGAGCCTACATAAAGCTTATATCCCATTTTTTTTAGTTCGGATAGCGTATGTGCCATTCGATAGTCAGTGGTCATACTATTTATAAGCTCAACTGTTTTGGCCTGTTTGGCTTCCCAGATATTATTATATAAATTTTCCGGCAACCCTTTCTTTTGCGTTAGCAATTCTAATTTTTTCTTTGTTGGTAGACCATCGTATGTAGACAGGTGTTCTTCTCTACTGATGATGCACTCGGGGTAAATGTCAGCAAGTGCTAAATTCATTGCATCGTAGTGCAAATCCCTAGCGTCTACGAGCACGCCGTCTAAGTCAAATATTACTAATTTTATCACGCTATCTCCAAAATCTATAGTTTTCTTCGTTTTGAAGAACAGTTCGCATTCTTTCCGTTTTAAAACCGTGTTCATGTAAAAAATTTAAAGTTTCTTCTCGTAGATGCTGTCCCTTATATAAAACTACATCAGCACTTGTAGGAACTTCAATATGGCCTCGTTCAACAATGTCTATCTTATCTCCTAAGCCCTTAAGGACATCAAGATCTTTCCCTTGAGCATCAATTTCTAGGTATGCTATACCGGAGATTCCTCTCTCGTCTATAAAATCATCCAGACGTGTACACTCCACATCAATTGGTTGTTCAGCTTCAAGATCTGGTCGTCCGGGCCATGTCTTGTCTAGTTCATCTGAAAACTCAAGCAGACTACCTGCTCCATTGTTCCAGTACCTATCAAATGGTACTGATTTAGCAGGGTAAAACTTTTTAGTCTTATTGTTAATGTCCACTGCCTTTTGAATAATCTCGTATGGAACGGCATTCATTGTTCCAACACGCTCTCTACAGTGTTTTGCTAGATGTGGAACTGGCTCAAACCCAAACACAAAGTCATAGCTTTCGTTTAGAACATGCCTGATAATATCAGATCCTTCGCTGAGTCCAACCTCAATGCAAACATTTTTCATGATCTCATTCCTTTAAAAACAGTAGTTTTGTATTTGTTATTTTCCTCTAATATATTCTTGAAGAAGCTAACATCTAAATTATTTTTAACACAGAAAGCTGCTATGGCTTTGGTGTCTTTTGTATGGCACATTCCTCCAAATCCCCTACAATTGTCATTGCAGTCTAAATATATATCATGTATGTGTTCTCTATTTACTATTGCATCTTTTACTTTGCAATAATCGGCTCCTAGAGACTTGCAAACCTCATAAAAGCTATTTGCAAAAGTAACTAGGGTAGCATTGTATATATTGTTATAGTACTTTGATAGCTCGGCTTCTGTGGGAGAAACTACCACGATGTTCTTGGGTAGCTTTCCATGGGCCTTTCTAACTATAGACTCAACGTCTTTATTGTTTGTTCCTATAATACATACGTCATGATTTTCTACAAAGTCTACAGAGGCACACCTTTCTCTAAGAAATTCTGGAACAAAGCATATCTTATAGTTACTATATTCTTCTATTAAGTTCTGAGTAGTGCCCGGAGATACCGTTGACTTTATGGCGATCACACCGCTATATTTTAGCTCATGCAATTCCTTAACTACATCCCGTACTATAGTAGTATCGCAACTACCATCTTCACTCGATGGTGTTGGCAAGCATAAAAATATTATTTCTGCATCTACTAAATCTGTAATATTTGTCCCAAGTGTAATGTCATGTCCAGCTACATTATGGCCTAGTTTTTCTAAACCATACTTTACAGCAGATCCTACAACCCCTAACCCTATAATTCCTATTCTCATTGTATGTCTTTTGACTCCCCTCTTACGAAGTGGTATGTTACACAGTCCCTAACTATGTAGTTTTCCTATCCTGCCGCCTTCCTCCCTCCCCGGTACCCCCCCCCCCCCGCCCCCCCCCCCCCAATAGGTGGCATTGGGCCAAACTCTTCCCAGTCTGACTTTTTCATTAGCCAAGAACAACCGTCTGTTCTATTTATGTAACCAATAGAAGAGGTGAAGGAAGTAGGTTTTCCCCACACGGAAAGTGCAGTGTTTATATCTAAGACTTCAGGAACATTTTCATTAATGCTATCGCAGAAAACTTCAAACTCGCGCACTTTCATCTCGTTGAAATTCTGACCAAAGCTTTTACAGAAATGTCTACTTTGTGCTCCTAGTCCTCTTGTCCTATCTAAATTTTCTACCGTATTAGCCTGCAATATACATCTATCAAACTTCACTGCTTGATCATAGAGCTTAAGAAAACTATCCTTGGAAAAGAACTGATCAGACCCACCTCTAAAAACATATCCATCCATTGCCTTTTCATAACCCAAGTTCCAACATGCATACAGGTTTGTCAAAAAATTATTATTAGGCTCTTCGTAGACATGTGTTTTAATATTATTATCTTCACAGAAAGATAGTATGTCAGATGTTACTGAATCTGATATGCTTGAATTCTTGTATACTATCATCAAAAACTCTTTTTCGCATGTAAGTCTGTCAAATCCAGCGTAATTTTTGACATTCTCAACATGACCTTTGAGCAGATCTACATCTCTTCCAATTATACTATAATATGTAAACATTATTTATTTACCTTTATTGAGAATCTGATATCTGGGCCGTTAGGTTGGTTGGGTATTAGTGTAGCTTCATTGACAGTAATATCTATATCTCCCCAGCCGTATATCACTCCGTTTTCATAAAGAGGTTTACTCTTGTCAAAAAAGTCGAAACTCCTAGTTGTATAAGGCATCGTGTGTGTGGGGTCTGTCCAAAAATTATTTGATCCCGCCTCTGGGACATTTATATCCCACAAAGCACCATCCTTAGAAACCCTACGCATCTCTCTAATATAACCCGCAAAGTTGTTTTTTGGGAGGTGCTCCAAGACATTAATTGCTAGAATGCTATCAAACGAATCATCTTCAAATGGCCAAGGGACAACAGAGATGTCGTGCTTGACATCACATTTACAATCTCCCATGTCAACATTGATATAACCTTCTCGGTAGTCATTACCACACCCTAAATGTAATTGCATACTAAATCCTCTACAATGCTTATTATTTTTTTTCCATAACTTTCATAATTGAAGTCTGAAAATTTTTGCCTCCTAGCTTCAATCGGAGCGTAAATGTTATTTAAAACTGATTGCAGTTGGCTGTCGTTGTTAGGCTCGTAAATGTGCTCTACCTTAAAGTCTGAACCAACCCAGCCAACATCAGAACTTATGATTGGAATACCCATCGCATAAGCCTCTACAACAGACATTGGGCCACCCTCCCACAATGAAGGAATCAAGAGATAATCTATCTTCTCATAAAGACTAGGGTACTCAGAATATTCCTCGCTTGTCTGATACTCAACTTCTATGCCTTTTTCTATAAATAGATTAACTACTTTATCCCAATTCGACCCAACAAACAAAAAGCGAAAGCGATTCATTATATCATAGTTCGACATACGATCCATAAAGAAAAACCCCTTACCTTCATATTGGCCTCTTTGAAATATTCCTATCGTTGGTTTTTTTAAATTAAAATTTGAACCTATCTCGACTGGATACAGTACTGACATCCTATCTTCAGGATAAAAGTCTTTGAAAACATCATAGTATCTTGTGCACATATGAACTATGTAGTCTGCAAGCAAGTATTGTTGAGTTATATATGTTGCAGAATTCTCGTGCAAGTGAGTAAAGAAACCTATGTCTAGAGTGCTGCTCTTTCTTGTAAAGCAATTTTGCATGTCTATGTAAAAATTTGCATCTACATCGTCCTTTGGACTGTAATTCAGTTGGAATACTTCTTGATTTGTAGAGCATAATCTCTCGGCTATCTTTGCTAAGATCCAGCCACTTCTAACTGTTACTATATTGATTTTCATACTAACCAGATAATCCATAAAGATCTTTTAAGGTTGTTAAAGTCGTCGGATCTGGAGTAGCACAATCTATAAATGTAGGCAATACTTCAGTCTCGGATTCCCTTACTTGAAGATCTCTTTCGCAAATTAGTCTATCTAAATTCCATCCAGACTGGCCTAATCCCTTGTACAAGTTATACCTATCTATTATTTGTTTGTCTGTGGAAAAACCATAGTGTACCATCTTGAAATGTTTGAGCTGTGCAATTGAAGATATTCCATTAGGATATTGAGCATTATGTAGGCCTCCCAATGCAGAGAAGTTAAGTCTTCCGTTGTTTCTCCAGAAAGGAACTACGCCGAACTGGTCAAGGGAATGATAGCTGCTGTCAACCCTATAGTGCCTATTGCTTCTCCATAGATTATAATGGCCAAGACTAATTGCATCTGCACCAGACTCAGCAGATGCGTCTAGAACCTCTTCCAACATTGCATAGTCGTTATTCAGTAATCTCTGGTCGAGAACCGTGTCTCCGTCCATCCAAAAAATCCAGTCTGTATCCGGATGTTCTAGTAATAATTTTTCTAATAATTGTTTTTTGCATAATATCTCTTGACGAAAAAGGTTTTCTTCTGACTGTATAAGAACCACATTGTCGTGCTGCTCATAGACATCATGACTACCATCGTCCGAAGCTTGATCAAATATATAGACGTATTCGCACATCCCCATAGACTTGAGCCAATTTTCCAAATTCCCTTTTGATAGCTCATTTCTGAGTTGTGAGAACCCAATTATCTTCATACACTTAGTTCCTCTATTTTCTTTATTATGTTAGTGCTAGTTTGCCCACATCCCAGCCAGTCTGTAGTCATGTTCTTTGAAGTATTTGTTATAAAATTGCACATTTCCATAAGCTCAGCTTGGCCGTAATCAAGTGGAAGATATTTAGAACAGTTGGCGTGATAGGATTGTGGTCTTTCTGTGAACTCTCTTGGTACTAATACTGGAGTTCCTAGTAGTGCGGGCTCTTCTTGTGCTGTTCCAGAGTCTGATATTATAAATACAGAATTGTAAACCGATCTGATATATTCTTTATAGGACATTAACTCGATGTGTTCTACACAATACGTATCTATTTCATATGAATCAATATAGTCATAAGTTCTAGGAAATTTTAAAGAGACACACTTTACTCCAAATTCAACAGATAGATCTCTAGACCAGTTAAATATTGCCTGCAGCCTTTCCCTATCTTTAAAATTTTCCGGCCTATGTATGTCTAGAAGAATATGACTGTTCTCTTTCTTTTTTTGTTTAAGATCATAGGAGTGCTTATTAACAACTTCCACTATAGTATTACCTACACACTCACATTTATATCTAGGAATACCTTCGTTGGTCAAGTTATTAGTATAGTCTTCATGGTATGTAAAAAGAAGTTCGCTTGAATGATCACACATGACACGATTTATTTCTTCGAGCATACGCCTATCTCTAGACCTCATTCCAGCCTCAATATGAGCAACTCTGTATCCTTCTTTTACAAGAGATGGTGCTACTAGTACCGAGTTAGAATCTCCAAGAAAAACTATCCAATCTGGCTCTAGCGACTCTTGTCTTATAAGCTCAATTAGTTTCACTGTCAACTCTGCATTTTGATGGAAATGCTCTTTACCTTTTCCACCTATGCAGAGATTATAGTCTGGCTTCCTTATCTCTAGCTCTTTGAAGAATACTCCAGAAAGTACGTGATCGAAGTGTTGTCCTGTATGAATCAGCGTATGGTTGATGTGAGGGCTGGAGTCAAGCGATCTGAAAACTTCGGACATTCTTATAAAGTCGGGACGTATGCCACTAACTGTTACTACATTTAACATAATTCTAATATCCTTGTAGATAGTTCCCTGCTTTCTCTACATATATTGTCTTGTTTAACCACAGTAGACCCTAGCAATGTATAATTGCAATCCCAGTGCCAGACATAATTCATAATGTCAAAATTGATTCCAATATTGAGATTTTTAGTTATTCTAGTAGACAATTCAAGATCTTCAAACTCATCCCACTTAAGATTAGTGTTCCAAGGTTCCTTCTTAAGAACTGACGGCTTAATACACATAATACCTCCCGTCTGGTACAGGAGAGGGTGCCGACTAGGGATGTCGTAGGAAGCTAATGCGACACTTGGCATAGAATTTTCTCTAACAATAGCTATTGCTCTATCCCAATACCTACTATTGTCTGCGTTCAATATCCTATTGCTAAAAAAATCATAGTCATTGGATAAAAAATTATTGAAGTTTTTAGCCCAAGATCTAGGAAACACAAAGTCATCATCTAGATATATTATAAGATATGAATCTTTTGATTCTTTGAATAACCTGTCTCGCAATCTAGAAACATATCCAGTCCTAGCTTCATCGCACATGTCAATATGCGCGTATTCTAAATCAGAATCTATTTTTGATCCGCATGTTTTTATATCGTAAGAGAAAGAAACGTCATTATTCTCTATGGAATCTATAATAGATTTTATTGAGAAATTAGTTTTTATAGGTTTAAAGCCATTTGTGGGTATGCAAAAACTTATATGTTTTTGACTCATCTTGAAATCCTTATTGAGTCCTCGTCGAAATGCTGAGTAGAGAACTCAAACATCTCGACATCTGTTAATCCTGTCATTTGATGTCTCATACCAACCGGAACATAGAAAGTATCTCCGGCTTTCAATAATTTCACCTCTGTGTTGAGGTCGCTTTTGTCATCTGACCAACCGTATCTCACTTCCAGCTCTCCACTATGGACATAGAAAGTCTCATCCTTTAGTTTGTGGTAGTGCCAGCTGCACCTTTTGCCCTTTTTAAAGAAAAGCAATTTACCACAATATTCTTTTTTATTTACAATCCAATCCTCATACCCCCATTTTTTGGGGACAAATGTCCTTTCTTCCATTATCCAGTAACTCCTACTGCTATTAAGGTAATATCAATAGTACCTGTTCCTCCATTGGCTACTTGCAAATTTCTGTTTGATGAATTTATCGTTGCGCCAGTATAAGGATCGGAGTATATGTATGATGCTGAAGGCTTAATTACAATATTGCCTGAGCCACCATTAAAGGGTTCTGTAAATGCGTTAGAGCCTGTGGCTCTTACAAGGATATCTTCTCCTACAGTTGTTGACTTATTTTGTATTGCAACAGACTTTAGATTTGAAAAACCGAGCGATATACTACTTCCGAGAACAGACTGAGAAGCAGATGTAAAATCTAGATATAGCTGAGATCCAGAAGCGATAGAATGATCTTGTAAATCTAATGCTGCATCTATGTTTAATGAGCCAGTTCCAGATGTTAATGACTGGCTGTATCCTAGCGATCCGTTACGAGTTGTCAGAGAGTCTGTAGTTGTATCTTGTTGAGTGAAGCTGCTATCTACAGATAGTGTCGCTGTTGTATTTATGGCCATTTTTAAACTCCAGTAAGAAATTATTAATACAATATATTATACCCCTTATCGGCGTTTTCTTGCCTTCAATTTTACAATCCTATGTGGGGCTTTGGTGACTCCTGTAGATTGAGAGATCTCCTTTTCTCCCATGTATACAAAGTCAATTCCTTTGTTATTCTTTCCTATACCATAGCAGAGGAGACCATTGCCTTTTACTTCTCTAACAATATACTTTCCCTTACACCCCATATAAATTTTTTCTCCTGCTCTACGTTCTTCTGAATCAGAAGAGCATATGAAGTATGGGCCAGTCCCTTGTATAATCCTGATCTCTTGTCCATAATCTAGCTCTTTCCAGTTTTTAACCTCATTCTTGATTGGCGTGTTTTTTCTAATGAAGGGTTCGCCACAATGTTTGCACTTTTGGCTTCTCGCTGCGTTGACTGTCTTGCACGCTTTGCAGAGCTTTTGTCCTCTTGATAACTTCATTTATACTTGTCCTTTTCTCGGGTGATCCATAAAAAAAATAAACAGACTGCTAACATTATAACATATACTTCGTCTATTGTCAATCTAATCTTTAGATAAAACATTAGAAAAAGTCTTAAATCCGTTTATAACTTCTTCTTTTGCAATTTCCCTTCCTCTTGTTTCAACTATCTTAGTCGCTTCTTCCTGAGACACTAATGTCATATACTGCTCAACTTCGTCTTTCAGTCCTTCTAGATGAAACATTGTAGCTCCACTTGACTGTGCTGCCATATCTGCCATAGCAGCCGCCTCTTGTGCAATCTTTTTAATTTCATATTGCTGATATAGTATGAATCCAAAAAACACGATTGCAATACTTCTAAAAACTATGTCGAACTTACTCATTTTTTCCATCCATTTCTGAGAAGTCTCATTGAGTTTCCTCCGAGAAACTTCTTGATTGTGTGGTCATCCCATCCAACTGCTTTTAGATGAGATGTAATTCTAGGTAATTGACCCATATGTATGATCTCATCAGGCGGGTCAGTGAAGCCATCAAAGTCTGTTCCTATCGCAGGTACATCTGAACCGGCGACATTAATAATATGATCTATCGTCTGTTCTATATATTTTAATCCTAACTGCGTGTCCACAGGAGAAATCCAGTAATTCATAAAGATAATTCCAGACACTCCTCCTCTATCAGCAAGCCACTTAAGCTCCCAGTCTTGTAGATTATAAGTGAGTCTATTTACTTCAAACGCGCCAACATGGCTGGCAAATATGCACTCTCCAGCGTTATGGTGGTCTGCGATCTCATAGATTCTTTTTCTAGTTTTGAGTGTACAGTGAGATATGTCTAATAACATCCCTAGCTCAAACAGCTTTTCAACGACAGCTTCTCCAATATCCGTTAGACTGTTGTCTTCGTCCCATTTGCTGAGAAGACTTTCCCAACTTCCATGACTCAGTGCGTATTCAGGCCACGGGAATACTGGAGGTGCGCAATCATTCTCATAGAAGTGAGCTAGGGTTAGATATGCAACACCCTTATTATAAAAATGTTCTAGGTTAGTTAGTGCTGTATTTAATTTTTCTTCATGAGTAATATCAATATCATTTGGTTTTGGTTGCGCTGAGTTAGCCTGCAAGGAGTGTGCGCCTTCAACTGAGTGAACTAATGCCAAGCTACCATCCTCAAGTGCCTTGTCTAAATCGGAAACAGACTTGCAGACAGCAATCTTTCTTCTATTTGGAAGTCCCTCTCCAAATATATTTACAGCCAACTCTGGTGCTTTATTCCACTCAGACGCTTGGTCTTCCATCTCATCTAGTACGTTCATCGTTGCGTCAAAATAGGATGCTTCATAAATCTCTTTTCGCACATTAGGAGCTAACTTAATTAGCCACTTCGCAAGAGACATGTCTTCATACCATC
>JAAHTH010000776.1_pt1 | contig 29890 bp, 37 predicted proteins | sample 6116091 | NCBI WGS metagenome assembly JAAHTH01 (sample SAMN13939990, study PRJNA603662) | sponge metagenome | isolation source: marine sponge | host: Mycale hentscheli | place: New Zealand | collected 2006
TTGTACATCGTCAGTAATTAAAGCTTTACCAACAACGTGGAGTTTTTGAGAAGGAGTTACCGTTCCTATACCAACTTTACCATCACTACCTTTAATAACTAAAGACGTAGGGTTATTTTCAGATCCAATTCGTAAAAGACTATCTGCTTGAGTAGCGTTTATCAACCATGATTTATTAGCGTTGGCACCAGCGGCAGAATCAATTTTTATAGCAGTATCTTCTATTGTTGTTCCACCAACTTGTAATTTTTGTGTAGGACTTGTTGTACCTATACCAACTTTACCACTGCCTTTAATAGTTACAGCATCTATAGTTGTTCCAGACGTTTTAGTATGGAACATTATATCACCATTACCATTATTATATGTATTTGCAATATGTAGTTTAGTATTTGTATTATCTACCCAAATACGACCACAATACGCATTAGTACCACCAATCTGTATTGCTCCAGCAGAGGCCCCTGCGCCATCAAAAGACCAACCTCTAACTAAAAGTTGATTTTGACCAGTATCGTTAATATCAAGTTTTGCTCCGGGACTTGTAGCACCTATGCCAACATTAGTTCCATTATCAACTAATACCCCTGTAGTTAAAGTATCTTCATCAGCCCAGCGAGCTACATAATTAGCAGCGCCAGAACCTCCAACGCCAGATAAAACGTCTTCAATCTGTTTCCATTGAGGACCGCCTTCTTCAGAAGCTAGAATGTATCCCGCTTCGCCTGTTGAATTTTGCGAGTCATATAAATAACCACTAATTTGAGCATCACCACTTACATGTAAAGCGTGTTGAGGGGAAGTCGTGTTAATCCCTACTCCAGAAATCCCATCATCAAAAATCAAGCCAGATGTTAAAGTGTCTTCGTCACCCCACCTAGCTACATACCCGCTAATACCCGATCCGTCAATTGAGCCTCCAAATTGTACCCAAGATCCATCTTTTTTAACATACTGCTTGTTTTGGTCTAAAGCTAAATATAAAGCTCCATCCATTACCCTTGTGAGTAAAGATTCTTTTTCAGAATCTAACCCTACAAATCTATCTCCTGCGTATCTAGTAATAGCCATTTTAGCACTTAACCTTTCTGTGTATTACACTTTGCGGCCTACTTATCTCATTTGATAAGTACGGTAGCTCTAATTTATATTTATATAAAAAAGAGTTGTAATTTTTTTTAACTTGAGAATTTGAAATTGTAATATTATAAAATGCTACTCTAAATATATAACCTTCGAAATAATTAGCTATAAAAGAGGTCGTTGGATAATCTCCAAAGCTTAATTTTGATTCGTTTTCATCTACAAAACTAGTAATATTTTTGTCGTAAGGACTAAAAAAAGTAGATACTGTCTTAGGTTTTCCTGTCTTTAATGGATAGTTTTCATCGATAAAAGATAAAGTGTCTACGCTATTAATATCAGCCAAAAAAGATGATGAGCTAAAAACCGAAGACCCAGATCTATATATATAATAACCAGAAGCTGTAGGAACACTGTCCCAAGCTAATTTTACAGATTGTTTTAAAGAGCTAGTCGGAACTGAAATAGCATTGGAAGATATTGATTCTCCATTGCTATCGTAAGAAGATATTTTGTAAAACTGAGTCGTGTTGTTTTTAAAACCTGTTTGAGACCTTTCTGCTGTAAAGCCAACTGTTCTGACAGAAGACTGAACATTGTTGAAATTAAAACTTTCTGGAGCTGGTAATTCTGAAAAAACAGATGAAGGAACTAATGATCCATTTACATAAATTTTTATTTTTTCTCCTACTGTTGCGTTTAAGTTGACAGAAATAATCAAATGATACAATGCTCCAATTTGAATTACTTGGTTTAACGTATAACCAGCAAAAGTTTTATTGTTTGAGGCTGAAAAACTAAAGTAAACCTTTTGATTTTCAATGTAAATACAATGGGGGAAGCCTTCGTTTGCTACGAATAAATTATTTTTTACCGAAGAAGACCTAGAAAATAAATAAGCTCTAGTATTTGAAGCTGAAGTCTGTTTAAACCAAAAATCAAAAGATTGATTAGTATTGCTACCCATAGAGAAAGTAGAGCTTTGATTACTCTTTAAGTTTAAGTCTATAAACCCGCCATCATTCAAATTATTTCTCTTTCCGAAAAGCAAATACCCTGCAGAATCATAATTAGCGTTTGTTTGACTAGAGTCTTTCGAATTACCAGTTAAATCAAAAATAGTAGCTATTGCCGACCTTGAAGTAGAGGTAAAATGAGTTTTATGCTTTTGCCCTTTAAACATAATTTTATTACGTTCAAATTGCATGTTTTTATATAGAATGTACCCAGCGCTTATGTCTCCGTCCCCAGAGTTAGCAATACCCCTAGTGGGATCAAAGCAAACTGCATAAGACTCCGATGTTAAAGTAGTCCCAGTGTTTCCTGTATTGCCTACGTTCCCTATGTTACCTACGTTGCCAATATTTCCAGAATTATAACCTCCGACTATATTAATCTTGCCTCCTACGAATGAACTACCATTCCTTCTGGAATTGTAATATAAAACGCTTGGCGAATTATAAGGCACGTTAAACACAGCGTATCCATCTGTACCTTTATTGCCATAGTAAGTAAAACCATTTTGGTAATTATTGTCTCCCCCTCCAGAGTCTATAGTCGTAGATATGTACAATTCATCTAAAGAATTAGATTCATTAGTTTGAGTAAATACGTATGATCCTCCTTTGTATAAATATAAAGTTTTACCTTCTGTATTTCCTAATTTAAAACCAAAACTAGATCCTTGATTATAATAAGGATGAGAGGAGGTTTTATTTTCAACACTTACTTCTAAATATGTAGGGTTTGCAGAAACTGCAGTCGCAGCAGTTGGAACAAAAACTTTTTCTTGAATTGTTTGCCATGAACCTTTTCTTTGGCAATCGTAATCGCTTGTTACTGTGGTAAAAGATCCTGATAAATTAGGATTTAAACTAAATATTGGTTGTTCGCCTGTTCGTGGGTGATTGGGCGAAACGAAAACGTCTACGGAAGCAGTATAAGTTTCCCCTCTGATTATGTTAATAAGGAATCCGTGCTTGTTGCCCCCTCCAGTTTGGGTAACATTTGTATCATATTCGCTAGAGGAAAAGTTGTATTTGTATATAGAGTCTGTATCTAAATAATTTCCAGAAGCATTAGTTTCAAAATCCGCATAAGCTAGCTTATCGAATTGTCTGCCGGGGCCTGTAGGTTTTATTTCGAAACCAGCGTTCGTAGACGGTTGATCGAAAAGATTTGTAGTAGGCTCTCCATTAAAAGATCCCGCTGAAAAATCATACAATAAAACACAACTTTTACCTGCCGTATCGTAAGAACCGTATACCGTACTCATATCAATAAGTTCCTGTGTAAATATTAGAAGACATTATGCATTCGTTTCCGTCTGGAAAAACCATTTTATTAACAAAAATATCGCCAGTCATATAACCTCCTGTTTGAAATCCTTCTACCCCACTCACAAAAAAAGTCGCATCATTAGAGAACTGAGTATAGAAATAATTATTCAATCCTCCGGGGTTAATATAATCCCCAGTGACAGGAACTATATTAATTAATTTAAAGTTTGTTCTAGAATTAAAATTCTTCTGACCCGAAATCGTTTGATTATTAGAAACTAAATCGACGAAGCTACTTCCGCTATTTGAAAACACCCCTTCTAAAGAAGATATTCTAGAAGACAAAGTTCCGCTAGTGTTTGTAATTTTTGAGTCTAACGAGCTGTCTTCAGTGGTCACGTAACCGCTTAACGAAGATACGTCTCCTGATAAATCAGTACCCACGCTGAAGGCGTAACCTGTAGAAACATTAATTGCTGTATTTACATCCCCGGATACGGTGGCTATGTCAGCGTTTGAAGCCTCTACGTAGCCGCTGAGAGCGTTTGTTTTGCTGCTTAGTGTTTGCCCTGTAGAATCGAGGTCGGAAGATAGCGTTTGACCTGTCGAGGCTAAATTCGAAGAAAGATCTCCGCTTAATGCAAAAACATCCCCGCTTAGTTCTAGAAAGTGAGAGTCTCCGCTAATTGAAGATACGAAACCTGAAGGATTAGACCCTAGATAGTATTTAAGATCGCCTATCTGCTCTACGTAACCAGAAAACTCAGGTTTATCTACCTGCTTTAGCCTAATAAGATTTCCCATCTAATAAATTACACAAACTATCTCCCTTCAGATAGAATCTTAGCAACTTCTTTAGATATCTTTTTTTGTTTGACTTCTGTTTTATTAGAAGCTTGGTATGAAGATAAATGTCTAACAAATTCTCTTTCTAATCTAGCTACTAAAATTTCCATATTATCTACGGGGATAATTCCCACTTCTAAAGCGTGGTTGTGGATATCTGTTCTATTTAAATTATTAATATAATTTTTATACTCCTCAACATCTGACACTCCATATTTAGAGAGCCCTGTTTCCCCCCATATTTGATCTAAAGTCATAGGTTTAGATGGCTCTGCTTTACCGTCTATCTGCTTGAGTTGTTTTAACTTCTTTTTTCTAGGCATAATAAGTTATATCAAAATACTATGATTATATCAAAAAAAAACCCGCTAGGGATTAACCTAGCGGGTGAACATCTATTTATATTAGACAATAATTCCAGAAAGAGCCCTTGCATCAATACAGATACGACCCTCTTCCATTGCTCCGTAGAAACCAGTCTTATCAGTTCTTTGTAAGAATTGATCGTCAGGTTGAACGGTGAAGGAACCTCCAGTTTCTGAGTTAGTTGCAATAGGACGAATTAAAGCGCCCTTAGAGTTGTCAACTCCAACAAGAATCTGGTGAGTCGCAGGATTGAAAGCTGCTCCAGTAGGAATATTAGTGATATAATTATCGAAAAGAACGTTGTACTTCTTACTAAGACCAAGCTCAATTAATTCAACAATATTAACACCATAAATCTCTTGCATACCAGCGTTACGATAGATATCTTCTCTCATTCCGTCAGGAAGAGCGATTGAAGAATCTGTGCTAGTATCAGAGCCTCCGCCAGTAGTTCTTACACCACCAACAGTATTAAGAGGATTATAAGCAAAAGCACGGATCTTTTCTTTAATCTCAGGAGAGACGTAAAGATCAGTTAAACCAGTGCTATACGGATCAGCAGGAGTACCGCCAGCCCAAGACTCGTTAATTCTCTTAACTCTGGTCATTAACTTATTTAAATCATCTAATTTAAATTCAGTTAAAGTTCCAGCTTCGGTATAGTGTTTAAGCGCAGCACCTCCAGAAGGAGTAGTAGAAGCTTCACCGAGAGCCTTAAGAAGAACAGCCCAAGCATTACGCTCCTGCTTAACTAAGACTTCTTGAGACATACGCTCTACCAGTTTAGCGATAACGTCTAAACGAGCTTGACGAGCATATCTTTTGTTAATAGAGACTGCGCTATCTAAACGATAAGTAGCAATCTTAACTTCTTGCACTGCTGAAACGTCCTGTGCGTTAGGTAATCCACCAGCTAAAGTCTGAGACCAGACGCTAACATAACCATTTGCAAACTCATTGTAATACAAATCGAGAGGGTAAGAAGGTGAATCATTTTCGTCGAAAGGAGCGTCAGTATAAACTGCTGATGCTGTACCTGCCTGCTGAATCACTCTTTGAATAACAGGGCCAAGAAAAGCAGCAAAAGCTTCTGAAGCTTCAGCGGCAACAAGTCTGTTCTTAGATCCTAAAGCTTTGATTAACTCTACTTGCTCAGGAGTATTTTTTAATTTAATTCTCATTATGATATATCCTTTATATTAAAGTTCCAATTTGACAAGAGTGTCGCCGTTAGTGTCAGCTGCCCCGAGGAATTTACCGACTGCAACATTAGAACCTGCGACTCCAGTAGCTGAAGTAATCATTCCAGATGCTCCTGCATAAGCCACTCCGCCTGCAGCAGGTGTCCCATCGACATCTTGAACTAAAAAGATGCCTTTAGTTACGACAGGAACTGCTTGCCCGGGAATAACAGCCTGCATTTCTGCAGCTTTGCGTGGGTTATACTTGAGCAACTCTCCGTTTTCGTCTGCATCTTTAACATCGTAAAGAGTCATTCCGATAGGGGTTTCACCAGTAGTACTTTGAATAACGTCTGCTGTAACGCCATAACGTTGAGAAGTAACATTGGTAGGGTCCAGAGTGCCTGCACTCCCGATAAACTCAAGGCCACCGCCAAGCTCTGCAGAGGAATCATAATTCTTCCATCCGGTTGCTATTTTGACTAAGGTTCCCTTGGTGATGCTGATAGATCCAGCTGTTAAAAGCTGGGTATCATAGCCGAACAAGTTTAAAACGTTGTGTTCGCTGTAATCTCTAAATGGTCTAAGTGAGTAAGCCATATTTTTTTCCTTATATTATTTGTATTTTATTATTAGTTAGCTAACTACGAAACCGTCGTAGTTGAAAGCCGATTTGTATTTTTCGAAAACAGTTTCTTCTGAAGCTGACAAAGTCATAGGTACATCTACGACTTCTTTTTCTGCTTTTTCCGCAACTTCTTCTACTACGTGTTCAGCAGAAGCTTTAACTTCTTCGATTTGTTTTTGAGCATCTTCTTGTTTTTTAAGCTGTAAAAAAGCTGAGATTTTTTCTTTATAAGCTTGGAAAGCTTCGTTATTAAGCCCAGAAATGTCAGAAGCGATAACCTTTCTCATTTTATCGTCTAATTCGAATTCGGATTCGAAACCAGACATTCTAGCGTTAAACGCTTCAGAGGCTGCTGCTTTTTGGATCTCTTCCTGAGAAGCCTGCAAAGCTTCCTTTAAAGAGTCCATTTCTTGTTTAAGGGAGTCTTGAGAGCTCAAAAGAGTCTCATACTTTTCCTGTGTAGCTAGAAGAGCTGAATCAACCGCTCCCTTTTCGGCGGCGAATTTTTCTGAAGCGTCCTTAAGCTCCTGCTCTATAAGCTCTGAAATCTGAGAGGCGGAAATTTCTTTCAAACTCTCATCTGTTATGTCGTTAATGCTTGTGATTTTCATAGACTTGTAATCTTTACTATTATTTACATTTGTTTTTTTAAAATTGGAAATATTTTCTTTACTTGCAACGTTTTCCTCCTGAACAATTTCAGATTCTTCTGTTGCTAAAACGGCATTTGTCGCCACTCCTTTGACATCAGCCGCAGGAGTTTCAGTTAAACCAACACCTAAAGGAATAACGTTTCCAATAACTTTTCGATAAACGAATGTGTCTTCGTCTACCTTTCCTGAGCCGCCAAAAGCCCTAAGTTTAGACTTCATACTGTCTACCTTTTCCTGCTCAGAAATTTCTGCCCCATCTTCAATGTTTTTAGACTCGCCTTCGATAACGACCAAATCATATTCGCTAAAACCTAACTCCCAACTAGCGCTGACCGCTTGGTAACTTTGACTTGTAGAATCGCTTGAGTCCTCAATCTTTTCCGCTAGATCAGGATTAGAAATTTTCCAAATAACTCCTCCTAGGGTGATATTGAATGGGCTTTTTAAATCTTTTACTTGTTCAACGGATAAAGGGGTATCACTTCCAAATTCGCTAAACCCAGCTGTTAATATAACACCAAAAATTCTTTCTCTATTATGTTCAAGATTAATTGGTTTATTAATGAAATTTTCGTACATGGCTATCGCAGTTTTAGAATCGATAACATCTCCGTTTTTATTAACTCTGTTGACCACTGCAGCGTTAAAAGCTACTGGTAAAAGGTCAATATTTTTCTCAGTGTCAACGTTAGGAATAAAATTACCTACCTCAACTAGCGAAGCTAAAGCCAAATACTTATCTTTCTCTTCTGAAACCAAAGGTTTCAAAATAGAACTAAATGTAGTTGTGTATTTATGTTTCATAATTAAAGTTCAAACCATTTCTCAGTATTTTTTTCTCCATCAATATAAAGCTCGTCAATATCGTCGAAGTCAAAATCTTCGAAACCTTTTAGGTCTAAAGTAGCTAAAATAAAATCTTGGTCCTCCGCTTCCCAAAAATCAGAGATGTCAACTATAGAGGCTTTCGAAATGTCTTGATCTGCTTTTCTGTAAGCTTCTTTTACTTTGCCTCCACTCATCATTCGCAAGAACATGTTTACTCTAGCCATTGCCCATTGACCCCTAGTCTTCCCCGGCCTGTGCGATTGGCTAAATGCTCCAGCTCCCCTCCTGTAGACTTTCTTGAGTTGAGATAGAGAAACTTTTCTTGAATACTTAGCATTGTGTTCTTTTGTTTTGTTTTTAAGAGACTCTACAACTTGAACTGAAAATTTAATTGCTTTTTCAGATTTCGAAGAAGCCGATCCGGGTTTATTTTTGCTAGAGCCTTTTTTTTTCTCATTAGGCTTCGCAGGTGTTTGCGCAGAACTTTTAGGCCCAGACCTTTTAGCCGCTTCAATCTCCTTAGAGACAAAATCCACCCAATAATCGGAGTCTATTTTTTTATTGTTTTTGCTGTCGGAGTTCATTTCAGTTTTACTACTTTAATTTTACACAAAATATTAGGAAATTTGACTATAATTTAAAACCGCCGCTGAAAATAAATCTAAACCGAAGTGTTCTGCTAATTTATTTAAGTGGTCTAATTTCTTTTTATTCGTTTTTACTTTTCCGGTTGAGTGAAGCTCTATAGCTGAAGGCCAATTGTTTTTATCTTCATTGATAAATATTTCTTTCGCCATTTCTTCGCAAACTTCTTTCTGCTTTTTAGTTAAATTTTTCTTACTATGTTTTTTTCTGAAAAAAGCTTTAACTTCGTTTTCTAGTTTTTGAAAATCTTTAAAGCTTTCTCCTACTTTAGCCATTGAGTAATTAGCTATTGCTGGGGCTTTTTTGTTATCACCTTGAGGTGAAACATTTTTAGTAGACTGAGGGGTAGAAACCCCCGGAGGTCTCCCTGTGTTTATAGGCGCTCCTCCGCTATTAGGGGAAACAGGAGAGTATAAGCCTTCTTCTTTTAAGCCCTTAAATTTTCTTTGAGACTCTACTGATTCTTCATAATCTGGCAGTCGTCCATTGTCAATCGCTTGAATCCCTTCTTCAGCCGTTAAAACACCCAGCTGCATCAATTGAGCAACAACCCTTTGCCAAACTGAAGAGTCTTTAATATCAATTGATTCAAAATGCGGAGTTGGAAAATTCTTAAACCCTAAGCTTCTACATAATCTCTTTACCTCTGGAAATAAAAAGTTATCTATAAAAGCTTGTCTACCTTGCTCTAATCTTTGAAGGAATATGTTAACTTTAATGCTAGTACTAGAGAATTTTTCCTCTCCAATTAAAATATTATTTAGACCTTGCTGGATATCTGTGTTAACTACTTCGTATTTTCTAGGATCTAAAATAGAAGCAATATTAGGAATAACAAATTCTGCTTTCGTAGTATAATCTGACACAAGAACTTTTCCTACTGATTGATTTTGGAAAAGAGACTGCATCGCTTCGATATTTTTTTGATTTACATTTAATGTTCCATTTTTTAATTCGCTACCCATTGTGATCAACAAAACAGCTTGCTGTGTCGTGCGGGTTAAAGCCATGTCCATTTTTTTCATCTCCTGTTTCCAGTTAATGTCCTCTAAAACAGGAAAGCCCATCGGAATGGCAAATGGTTCGTAATCTTGCTTTTTGTAAAATACTGCTGTAACCTTATCTACATCAAGGGGTAACGTAACAAAAGAGCCAGTTAAATTTTTCTTACCAATTTTTTTTCTATTTTCTGGACTTAAGCTTCTTAGAACTTCCTTGTCTTCTTCGGTGCTAGGATCTTTTAATCTTTGTAATTCGTAGTCGGTAAGAATTTTATAATAGTTAGATCCAACGAAAGAAATATTTCCACCGTACTGTATGTCGGCAGGATTCAAAACCATATAGTTAGATGGAAGTTTTAATTCTTGATCTACAGCTAAGGAGCTTGCGCTGCTACCAAAAACTTGCGTTATTCTTGGTAAATCACTTTTGTCTACTTTATAGTCGAATCTATAAGTAAATACATTTCCTGATCTAAAATATTCTCTAAAAAATTTATCAACAAAACTATTTATGTTTATTTTTTTAAATAAAGCTTGAAGAAAGTCTCTTGATTTTTTATTTCCTCCTGTAAAATAAATAGGACTACAAGAAAATTCAGTCATCAAGTCGATAACGTTCCTAAATGAAGAAAAATTATAGTATGCTTTTTGACATAGAATAACAGCGTCTCTTACGTTTAAAGCGCTTTTATTAGCAACCGTGTTTGAGTATTTAAATGGCACTAACCCATATTCAATATTATGGAAGCGATCTGTCCTTTCTATCGTTCCAGCTATATTCCTTCTTGATTTTAAAGCGTTATCGCTACCTGAAGAGGCTGTTGCCATTAAAGGTGTAATATCTTGACTAGTTTTCTTTCTCATTTTAAAATTTTCTATTAAACTATCTTTAATGTTCCGCCGCTATTATAAAGCGCTCCCGCAGGCAACCCAGCAGAACTAGTAGGTAGATTAGGCATAATGACAGTTCCATTCGAACCACTAATTACGACAGCTTGGCTAGCGTTTCGACCTAAAACTAAAGTCGTGTTGTCAAACATTTCTAAATAAGCTAATCCAGCAGCATCGTTAACAGCGAATAAGCTACTAGAGTTACTACCCACTCCAGTTTCTACAAAAGACATAAAAGTGCCATTCGAGCCAACTACAGAAACAATTCCTGACCCAGCCGTTAAAGAAATATCTGTTGGAACATTAGACCCGCTTATGTTTACAATAGGAGCCGTGACTTCAGATCTAAAAACTTTATCCCCCGTAAAAGCGAAGTCATTACCGCTAACTATATTGTTGACTACGGCTGAGCTAGAGCTGTTGGTTATTTCAGTAGACAAGTTTCCTGAAACAGTATTAGTGTAAGCTGTAAGATCTCCACTAGTAGAATTAATTTTAGTATTAAGAGTTCCACTAGACGTATTAATAGTAGTATTTAAATTTCCACTTGTAGTTCCTACATAACCGCTAAGATTGTTTGTGTCTGTGTTAAGCGACGAGCCGGTAGACTCCAACCTTGTGGAAATATCTCCGCTTACAGAATTCGTATATGAATTTGCCGCTACTCCGGTTTGGGCAATAGTCGAGTTTAAAACTCCTGAAGCCCCCTGAATGTCAGTATGCAACTCCCCGGTACTTGTCGAGAGCTCAGTCGTAGTAGCGTAACCTGAGGGGTTAGTAGGTAATGGGTAATAATTAGAATCCCCCACGTTTACGAAAAAACCGGAGAATTCAGTTTGGTCTACTTGTTTTTTGCGGATTAAATTGGCCATATCCTTTAGGAATTACACTAAAACATTAAAGGAGTAAAAGTATTTAAGTTTTGTTCTACTTTTTGTTGCATTATGTCATTATAGCACTTTACTCCCCAATTAGCTAACATAAAAGCCGAGTAGTTATCTTTTCTAGCCTTATTCGCAGAGCTACCTCTTTTAAGGTGCTGGGGCAAGTCAAAAGACTGCTGCCCTCTCGAAGTAGTTTTGTATTCTACTAAAGCGCACTGCTTTTTAGTTTGATATATAAAGTCATCTTGGTTCTCTATAAAATCTAAGATAGACCAATCTTTTTTGCCATCTACGAATACGCATTCGTTAGGTAAGTTGGTTTTTATTGAGCTGTCAAAAAAAGCCTCATTAGAACATGTTCTTGATGCAAATAAAACTTTTTTGTAATCTATACAAGCTTGGAGATACTCGTTCGCTTTTCTTATGAAATTAGTCGAGAAGACTTGATTGTAAGCTATTTTATTTTCCGATAGATTATACTGAAGTCTAGCAGATCTCAATTCGCTTTCATATTCTGGGTTATTAACCTCTGGAGTAAAATCAATAAGTTTAATATTAATATTCGGTTTTTTAAAATAATCAGATTGATTACAAGTGTCAAAAAAGATATCTCCGCCTGCGTTATCACAAATAATCATAACCACATCGAAATACGTCATAATATAACTAAAATATTTAACGTGGTTATTTAAATTGCCTAATCCTGCATAAGTATGAACTAAAGTACCTATTCCTGTTTCCTCGTCAAGCTCCATTACTGCTATCGCAAAATAATCAGCATTGGGACTATCACTCATATTAGGATCAACACCTACAACATATTTTTTTCCAGCAGTCCCTTTTATTAAAGAGTGAGGAAGCTCGTCTTTCAACGTGCACTCCTCCATTTTTTTAGCGCTAAAATAACTGTCAGATCCATCTGTAAACTGAGCGCAATACTCCCGAAGGAAAGCTGAATGAGAAGTCCCCCCGCTTTCTGCTTCTTCAATAATTGTTTTGTCGATCATCTCTGCGGGTAAAGCTTCATAACTTAATTGAGATACGAAATATGAAGACTCATCTTTTTGAGGTGATGTGATTTTATTTATCCATTCCTGATATGTTTTATATAAATTTTCAAAAGTATAACTAGCTGAAGACAGAGCTATCATTTTAGAATTATTCGTGAACACCATTCTCTCTTCTTCTTTCATCTTTCCCTCTTTAATCAAAAGATCTTCCATCTCTCGAATATCAATACGACGTTTCATATCTTGAGGAGCCACTAGGAAAGGCATTAAAACATTTTTAATTAACTCCTCAGGTAGTAAAAGAAACTCGTCTAGAACCAGTATATTCGCACGGAAACCACGAATTTTTTCACCACTTAAAGGGATAGCTCTGATTGACCCACCATTTATATTCCATTCATACAAGTCGTTTCTTTTACTTTTCGCTCCGAAGGCTTGCATTAATAATTCTGCACCTTTACTGTCTACAATCTTTTCTATGTTGTTGAAAATAGCTCTAGCTGTTCTAAATGTAGGTCCGGCTATTAAGATTTTTGTTTCAGGTTCGAATATAGTTTGCAAGACGCAATACAGGCCTGCTATAAAAGACTTGCCGCAGCCACGACCCCAAACGCACATGTTAAAGTTTCTATTAAACATTCCCTTAAGAGTCATCTCTTGATAAGGGGCTAGTTTGATTCCAGTAATCAGGTATGTGGTAAAATATAAATTTTGACGTAAGAACTTTGCCAGACTAACTTTTGCCTGTCTATCTTCCAGCTCTCCTTTTAAAGATTTAAAAGTTTCATTGTAGTTGATTAAACCCCCCTTGTATTTATCTGCAGGTTGCCACATACTATAATAGATTTAAATTGTACATTAGTTGTAGATCATAATTTTTAAACTCGCTTTCGCAAAAAAATATTTTTTTCATAATTTTCACGCTTTCCTTCCTATCTTTTACGAAGAGAAATTGAACTTCAGGATATTTTTGAATTATCTCTCTAACATGAAAAAATATATATTCAGGAGTGACTTGGGTTTTTTTAAAAACTTCTTTTACGTGATTAAAGTCTAAACATTCTGAAAGAGAATTCTCTACCATTACTACTAGGTGAGCTTTTGCCGCAATAGCTCTTTCTATTTCTCTGCAAAAACGCTCGTACCCCCCGCTTAAAGTTCCTATGAAATCTTTGATAGATTTTCTTTCTATATAGCATTTATTTTCAGGATCATTCAGTGCGTAATCCCCAAACTTTAAACCTCTAATCTCAGTTGGGTAGTCTATTTCTAAAGGTTGCTGCTCTCTAGTATCAATAAATATTTTAAATCCTTTTTTTATTTTATAAGACAAAGGTTTTAATGGGTACTCGTATTTATTTTTAAATTTTAATTGAGCGCAGGCTTGGTAGTAATCTCCAAAGACAGAATTGTAGTAAGATAGAGGTGGGCTGGTGACTGATCTAAGTTCTACTTCTGATGGCGTATATTTAATTTTGTGTTTCTCTTTTCTTTTTTGCAGTAAGTCTAGTAAATATTCTTTTTGTATTTTTTTTGGTTGTTTTTTTAACCAGTTTCTCATGTTATTTTTGCAATTAAAATCATTTGAGAAATAAAAATCTTTACTTTTAAATTCAATAAACTCTCCGCTAAATAAATCTTTTCGAGGTTCGTATTTATGATAATACTCCACCATCTTCATTTTATGAGCTTTTAAATGAGCATGAAGCTTCCTGTCAGTCTCGAATTCCTTTTCGCAAACTTTACATTTAACCATCCAACACCTCCTGCTCTGTAAGCCCGAAAATTCTAGCTTTAACATCGTCCATGGAAGATAGTTTGTTAATCTCTGTTTTTAATACTTCTCGACGCATATCAGCCATCTTAATCATTTCCTTACGGCTCTCTTCGTCTTTCCACAGTTGAACAAGGTTTAAAATAGAAGCGTTTTCTTTTACTTGCTTGGAAATCCTTTCGCTTCTTTTTACTTTAAGGTCATTTAGTAGTTTTTGTTGACGCCCTACGCATTGATTGTATTCTGTGCGAGCGGAATTCACTGCCTCTACTAAAGTCATAGGTATTTTTTCTCCTGAGTCTAATTCTACAGCGATTTGCTCTTGCATAGTTTGTATCGTGCGTTGTATGTTCGCTGAAATGACAACTTCTGTGCATAAAACTATATATTGGTCAACTTCTTCTTGAGTTAAGTCTGCTTTGTCGAACGTATATCTTATAAAACTACTTTCAAATAATTTTCTATCAACATCACTTGTGTAAGTATTAATTTGATGTATAAATCTGTATGTTTTAAGATACGCAAATAAAGAATCTAAATTTTTTTGTTGTCGATTTGTCCTTTGCTTACTGTATGTGTTTGATATGTAAAAATTGACCCTAGTCGCTAACTGGGCAATAGAATCAGGCGGGGAGTAGGCTTGTTGATTTTCTGAAGACTCCTCATCCTCCGCAGGAGGTCTTAACGAAGAAGCTTCTTCTACAGCTCCTTTAAGTAGATATTCTTTATATTTTTTTACAGCTATATATTTTTTTGAGGAAACCGCTATAGTTTTTGATCTAAATATGTTCTGAGCTAACTCTAAGTTGCTTTCTAAAGAATTTGTTTTTATATATTCTTTTTGATCTTCCGTTAGATTTATTTCAATTTTTTCGTAATCTCTGCCTCCTGAGGTCTTTAGTTTTAAAACAGTTAATAAATGCCTAACCGCCTTAAACTCTTCTGACCTTCTATCTAGATCTTCGCAGTTAGGGGCTACAGTTTTTGCTATATTTAGTAGGGTTAAGTCGTCTTTTTTATCTTTGCTTCCTTGGTTCCATAATGATTTGGCCAATTCTTGTTGATCCTTAGAAAGAATTTTATTAACTTCTCTTTTAGTCATAAATCCACTTCTCCTTCGTAAATAGCTTTTTTCGCTTTAGTAATAATAGCTTTTTGAATATTTCTTAGCTGCTTATTATAGCCAGTTTTTGATTTTTTATCAAATTTCAGTTTTAATGTTTTACAAGTCTGTTCTTCTGAACTTTGTTGTATGTATAGTAAGTGGTAAACTTGCCACTCGATAGGTTTCAAAGTCTTTTTCATAGTATTATGTAAGCTTTGAGTTGATTTTTGAATATCAACGTAATCTTCTGTAGAGTTGGATACTTCGTAAGGATAATCTTCTATAGAAAATGCCATTTTAATATCATAAGCGTTTTTCTTAGTATTACTCCAGTTTACAAAAAGCGGACAGCTGGTTAAGTCTTCTCCGTATATTCTACAATTAGACTCACCCATAAAAGCAGCGCATTTTAAACAAGGTCGAGTATAATTTCCATAATTATTACGTATTATATTTTTTATCTGATTAGATATAATACGATTAACCCAAGGCAATAAGGGTTTAGAGTTGTCGTATAAACTCCATTTTTTATAAATATGAAATTTTATTATTTGAGAAACGTCGTCGAAGTCCATCCAGCTTATAGCTGATAATGTCCACTTGTGTCTTCTTTTACTTATCTCCGTGTTGACTAAATCTATTATAGACTCGAATTTTATTTTAGACTTCTTCATCTATATTTTGTCTTGCAGAGTAGAAGCCTGCTTCTTTTTTAAACGCCTCCATGAATTCTTTTTGATTTACTGGAGAGGTAGAGCCTTCCGAAAACTCTGATAAATCCCCTTCACTTCTAGTGCCCGCAATATCTCTTAAAGTAGTCTTTCTATTTGGCGCTGGCCCAATATCAACCTCTAGATTCGACATCGCTCTAATTTGATCAAGAGACTCTTCTTCACTAATTTCGTTTTCAGTTTTTTTAGGTGTAATATTGGGTGAATGAGCAGGGTGTGCTCTCGAAAATGCGGCAGAGGCTACTCTAGTTTTTACGTTAGAGAGACCAGATCCACATTTAATGCAAAAATTGGGTTTTTCATAGGCGTATTCTGTGCCCGAACCACATTGTTGACAGTATGCTTTCATAATATTATTCTTTTCATGAGTAACAGTGGTTTTAAATTCAAAACAGACGAAGGTTACGAATACCAAGTGGAAAATGTTAAAGTTCCGCCTAAGTATAAAGCTTCTGGATTATGTTTCGACCCTGCATCTAAAAACCCACGTATTATTATAGATCCTACACTTTTGCCTCGTAGAGAACTCTCTGTTACTGTCGAAGAGTTCGCTCACGCCTTCTTTTTTGAAAAAACAGAAAAGAAAGTCCGTAAATTTTCCGCTACCCTTGCTAAATACTTATACTCTAGAGGTTGGAGAAAGACCCTTTAACTTAGAGACCATGTATTTAACTATTTCACTACGCATTATATCTTCTTCTGTTAAGTAAAACGAAGAAATTCCAAATTTTTTACTTTCCTCATCATTGAAGAGTTTGCATAACTTTTCAAAGCCTCCGGCTTTACCGTTAGTTAAATCTGTTTGTTCTGGATCAGCTAAAATAAAACATTTACTAAACTTACCTAATCTAGTCATTAATGTAATAATTTCTTTTTGAGTGCAGTTCTGCGCTTCATCTAAAATTATAGACTTACAATTCCAGCTCATTCCTCTTACAAATGACAATGGATGTCCAGAAATTCTATTTTGTTTATTTAACAATTCTATATCTGATTTACTCAATAACTCAACTAACTTATCTGAAAATGGTAAATTGTAATATTTTAATTTTTCATCCGCATCTCCCGGCAGGAAACCAATCTTTGAATCGGAGCTTTCTACCGGCGACCTTACATATATAATGTCAGATACTTTTTTATCCCTGATCAAACATAAAGAACAATAAATACTAAGCAGCGTTTTCGAAGACCCAGCGGGGCCACTGACAAAGATAAGCCTCGTTTCCTTGTCTAATGCTAATTTTATGAAATCCTGCTGCTTTTTTGTCCACTTTAAGTCTTTTATTTGTAATCCAGCTGTTAATTTTCCCCTTTGTGTCACTTTAGGCGACTTATCTTGTTTTGACATCCTATTTATTATATATAAATACACAAAAAACTCCAATTATATAACCGTGAATAAAAATGCCCTTTTTTTACTCTTAACGCCGACCAAATTTTTAGTTTGCTTTTTTTGGTTTTTTTTTAATAGCGAGCTTGTGGTTAAAAGGGGGGTGGGGAGAATGAAGAAAAGCTCCCCCCCCCTCTCCCGAGTGTCAGGAGAGAGGCGGTTTTGAAAAAGGGGCTTGGCTCAAAAGTCAAGCCCCTTGTCAAGTCTATTTTATAGATTTATCATGTTGCCAACAGGCAAACTCAAAAGTATCATGCAAAATTTCGTTACATCTTAAAACTACGTCGTCGGGATTCAAGTTCTTATCCACTCGATACTTTTCACTTGCTGCGTAGGTTTTCAGCTCATTTATAGAGACCAAGGTCTCTTCCAACTTGTTTATTATCTCTTGCTTTAACATATTAAACGCTTTCAATTGTGTTTTCAATCTCTGCAATAGCTTTGCCGATCTCCTTGTTTGATACCTTCCCGCTTGGGTCCCTTGGGAAAAACCTTGCGTGACTTGCTTTTCCAAGTTTCCAACCAGCCGGGATGATTTGCTCATCTTGCCATTTGGCCGTCTGTTTTACCCATGTGAACCATGAAATAACTCTCCTTGTTGTTTTTAATATCAAGTGCTTGCCATCGCACTCATGTTTGCTTTTCAGTCGAGCTTCTAATGCTTTGGCAATCTTCTCATGTGATTTCATAGCTTGTCGATGTCTCATGATATCCTTGCTCAAAGAGACATCCTCCTTGTCTGCACTAATTATAACCGTTTCTGTTGGGGTTTTCTGGTCCAACGCTACGCTTTCCGCCACCTTGTATTGTGTTTCAATGTTCATATGGTTTTGTTTTCTTGTTGTGTTCACTTAACCCACAAATTCCATTCATCCGCTGAAAACGAGTGAATTTGATAGTCAGACGGGTTCTCCTGCTTATTAGTCCAATTAACAACCTCACCCCTATTTTCTGAAATAAAGTGAGAAGCTATTCCTTGATATTCTGCGATATAGTATGTTTCAATTGTGTTCATATGGCTTGCTATTGTCATTTGTTCGTTTTCCTCTGACATAATCAAGATACGATATACTAATCATAATTCAACAAAAAACTACACCAGGCGGACGATTGTCTGCAAATACTTGAAAAACAACGACTTACGTAGAATTATATAAAATCTATCCGCCAGGATGTTTTTCTATATAAAAATTATATAACTACTTTATATCAAAAATAATTTTATATAAACTCACGCACGCACGCACGCACGCACGCACATGCGTATATTTGCGTATATTTGGCTTAACTTTGGCATTCTTGCTCTATTTGGCTTAACTTTGGCATTCTTGATGTATGACGTCTATTTTGTCGGAATCAATTAAACTATAGCACAAAAAAGGAGGGCGATTAATCGCCCTCCTTAAACAACAACAACAACAACAACAACAACAACAACAATTACAAATGTTTTTTAACTTTTAGCCAATATTTAACAGTAGCACGTTTTTTGTAACCTTTCGGCCCCCCATTCCAAATTCGAGCCTTTTGTTCTATTGTTTTACCTTTGCCATATCTTTTGATATAAGCATTGAAAACTCTTTTGGCATACTTCAAATCGTGGCAATCTTGATATGATCCTTTGATTGATTTATCATACTGTAAAGCGTCAATCCAACATACTTTATGTATTTGTAATGGACCAATAGCTTTGCCATTGTCGCCAATGATGTTTTTACCTGTTCTGCCTGAGCTTTCAACCATATGGATAGCGTCAACCAAATTACCAGCATGGATTGAGTAGGTGGTTAGTAAAATTAAGATGATGTTTTTCATACGCAAATAATCTAATTCAATATGTGGATATTGTCAAAAAAATAGGAGGGCGATTAATCGCCCTCCTTGATATGTTACTTTTTACAGCACCAAAGCGAATTCTGAATTAGGTTTGGCTTTAAGTTCATCTAATGCACCTTGCGAATAGGGATTCTTATCCGTTGGATTACTCGCCAGATTAAGAATGTCGCAAAATTTGCGTCGAGCTTTCAAGCTTGCATCTGCTTTGATGTTTTCCCAATCTCGAAACAATCTGGTGCCAGCATTGAATAAGCGATACATAGTATCACCTAATGGCTTTTCATCTTTAGATGGTTCCATCCAATTGCAAGCGATTCTTGCTGCAGTTGTGGTTGACACTGCTTTTCTACTACATCTTACAACATTGCCTAAAATGTTGAACGCATCATCATTTCCTATTTTAATTTCCTTCATCTTGTCAAAGTTCCTTAAGTCGCTTTGAGCATTGTCCAATCCAATTTTAAAGGTTTCAGCCAAAAATGATAAATCCATTCTATCATCATTACCAAGTAAAGACCTTGAATGCTTTCTTTTATCACTGGCTTGACTGGTTGACACTTCCATACCATTCAAACATATTAGCCTTTTGATTGCAAATGAACCTGTGACACTCCATGTTCCATTGTAGGAATTCTTAATTGAGAAAACAGGATTGAATTCTTCTGAATCGTTTTTCATCCCAGACAAGATATCATAATTTAATATAGTCTTTGCTCCATGGTCAAAAACCCTTGAGCTTCGATGATATTCTAATCCTAATTTGTCAATGGTGTTAACCACTGCCTCATCTACTTCTCGATTGGTGATCAAGCAATTGGTTTGATAATCGCCTAGATATTGATCTGATTCTGTTTTAAAAACGCCTAGAACAGGTGTTTTGCTTCCTTTTGGACTTAACATGTAATCTTGATAGACATCAAAATCCCAATCCTCAGACTGGGATTTGCTTTTCTTTAGTAGCTCAACAGGAGTGACACTTTGGAACCTAGGAGTTCCATTAGTGATTACCGATTGCATGTCGTAATGTCCAGATGATGTTCTTGTGATTGCCATAATATTATATGTGTTTGATGTTTAATCTAATTGTGATCATACGATGACCATGCATTTAAATTAAAATAGCCTGATTGGAATGTCAATAGCCAAATCGAAAAAAAACGTTCCAGGCGAACGATTGTTTGTAAGAACCTGGAAAACAACAACTTACGCAAACATCAAAATAATGCTGATTTTTGTAAATAAATTTTGACAATTAAAACAAAATATGCTAGCCCGCCCGCCAGGATATTTTCGGTCTATCTGTTTGATCACTATGTCTTTATACAAAATAGCTGAAAGCTATTTTGTATAAAGTATGCTGTCGCACTTTTTAGGCTTATTTGATCAAAATCTCACAACCTTGGTTATTTGGTGAGAATCTCACAACCTTGGTTATTTAGACGAAGTCTCGCATCCTTGCGTTATTTAGCAAAAGTCTGGCATTCTTGAATATTTATTTGTAAACAAAAAAAAAGGAACCGAAGTTCCTTGATAATTCGTTTGTTGTGTTTTTCACCAACACGTAGCTTTTGCGTCCTCTTGGAGTTCGGAGCGAAGCTTTGCATGCTCATTTAAAACGGCAACCACTTGATCCCAGCTTTTTTCAGCCTCATCAAGCTCTAGGAAATACCCCATATCTTCTTCGCCAAAACACTCAGCCAGCTCCGCCCATCCGTATGATTCAGGGTGCTTTTCGGCCTGATCTGCCGCATAACTTAATGCTTTCTTTATCACTTCTTGTGTTTCCATTTTTTGTCTTTCTGTTTGTTGTCGTTGTTGCGTTGTGTATTGTCCTTCTAGGATACTAGCTCGAATATCATATGTCGAATAAAAAAGAATGTTTTTTTAAATTAAATATCTTAAATAAAAGAAAGAAAAACCGTTGACAGCATAGAGCTTTTTATGCTATAATGTAAGTGGTGCCCTGATCCCGAAGAAATAAAAGAATAAACCTCCCCTTTCGCCTCTTCTTTTATACAAGATAGCTTACAGCTATCTTGTATAAAAAGATTATACTGAGTCAAAAAAATTGTGTCAACACTATAATTAAAAAAAAAGAGAAAAAAAAGGAGCGGGGTCCTCCCCCGCTCCTATAACCATATGAATAAACAACAACAACATACAATGAAGCATGTCCAATCACTCTGGGCTACTTATCAAGGATCGTCAACCTAAAAAAAAAGAAAAATAAAATGAATTTAAGTATTGACTCTTTTTTTCCTATCTTGTATAAAATAAGTGGTGCCCTGATCACTTGAACGTTCAAAGGGTAAAAAAACAGGAGGCCGAAGCCTCCTTTGTCAAGCTTTTTTTAACAGCGGTAAGGCTTAATAAAAAAACGATTAGTGCTAAAAGATGCATCCCTTACATGGTCTCCTCCTTTCTCTACTGTTTTGATTAAGTCGTTAAGATACCTCAGAGGCGTTGTAAGCCTGTTTCCACTCTGAAGCCTTACCAAGACACTGCGCCATTGGTAATCGTCCTTACAAGGGCTGTTCATGATCTTTTCCACCTCAAGACTTGTAATAAATCCAAATCTTTCCTTGCAGATGGTTTCAACTAAGTTTTTTGTTTCTTCTGTGGCTGTCATAATATTAATCAATTTAAAATAAATAAATGAGAATGTCAAAAAAAATAAACACAAAAAAAAGAGGCCGAAGCCTCTTGAGATTGAATTCTGAATGATTAAGTTTTACCTTAATTTGTCGCCAAGTCTAATCTGTAAGGATCGCTTGGAATAGCTTTGAGCTGATCCCATGCGTGACGAGCATAACTAGACACCTCTGGATTAGCTGCTAAGACTAATTGCTGCCCGAAGGAATAGCGAGCTTTCTGGGTCTTCTCGATCCGCTTTGTTTCTAAGTCTCTCAAGACTCGATTGCCAGCTTGAGCTAGTCGATAAAGATTGTTTCCTAATGGCATCTCATCATTGGTGGGATTGAACCAAGCAACAAGGATTCTCATGGCCAGCTTAGGTGAAATTATCCCTTTGCTGTATTGCGCTAGGTTACCTAACACATTAGTAATTACAGAATCATCCGCTTTGATAGACCCAAGCTTCTCAACTTGTCCGATTGAATTCGGCAGGCTTTTCATCGCTTCCAAAACTTTAGAAGCAATAAAAGAAGAATTAAGCTTTGGTGAATGACGCTTGTTTAATTCAAAATCTTTACTGAATCCTGTCATCCCATTTAAACAAATCAACCTTTCAATCCCAAGATTAAGTGAAACCTTGCGTAGGCCGTCATATGAATTGTTAATATGCATGACAGGAGAATGAGCTTCTCCAAGGACAGAGATTTTATTGCCAAGCTCATAAGATGCTGTAAATCTCGATCCGTTGCCCATTACAGAGATTTTTCTATCAAATGAAATTCCCTCAGACTTTAAAGAGCTTTCAAAAGTATCAACAAGCTCCTTGTTAGGTAAAAGAGATTGTTTGCGATACTGACCGAGATAATCTCCTGTGTCTTGCCTGACTACAGCCAAGATTCCTGTTTTTCTCCCTTCGTTTGTCAATAACTCCTCTTGAGCTACCGGAAAGTCCCAATCGCTCGTCCTCTCTTTGACTGAAGCTTTCATAGATGCAATTGCAGACAAGGTAGAGAATCGTGATTGGTTTAATGGTGTTGACTCAGTAATGTTGATCATATGATTTATTCTAATTTGTTTGTGATTGTGTTAAGCGTTATTGCTTGAACGATCTAAATCTAAATGAAAAAAAAAGAAAAGCAAACAAAAAAAACAAATAAATTAAATAAGCCATTCGCCTGGACAATTTCAGCTATCTACTTGATCATTAAATCTTTACAAAAAAAGGTTGACTCTTTTCACTTTTTTGTGGTATACTGTGAGTGGTGCCCTGATGAACATTAAGAAAGTCAAATCTCCCCCCTTTTCTTTTATACAAGATAGCTTGCAGCTATCTTGTATAAAAAGATTATAACGTCCTGATCGATTTCTTGTCAAGAGTATTTTTCACATTTATCTGAATTATTTTTTTGAATTAAGAATCTGGCTATATTTAAACCCAAGTAAATATCCATTAATTTCCTCAAGGGATCTGCTAGAGAAAACGTCCCCCTGTCCGTCTGATAAACAATACATTGGTGGCTCAAAGTTATTTTCATCAAAACAAAAACCAAGTTCTTTTGCCAAAGAATTTACAGGCCATTTCATTACCGGTGGTCTAGTATATTGTCTCATAGTTTTTTTTGATTAGTTTTTAATATCCTAAAAAGTCTAAGCATTGTTGTCTATCCCATTCTGAAGCATCGATCCATTCAGAACTAGCTTCACCATCTGCGCTAAAAACATCTTCTACTAAAAGCTGAGAATGTTGCTTGTTCGTTACGTATCTTTTGAAAGACTTCATGTCGCTAGAATACTCATGGAGTTCTAGCGTTTGAATTAGTTTATCAATTGCTGTCATAAGGTTGTTTCTATTAATAATTGTCAGGTCCATCAGAAAGATGATCTAAGCAAGGCTCCCGATATGTGGAACCTTTAATCGAATTCGCATCAGGAAAGGCTTTTCTAGCCTGATCTAAGGAGTTAAAAGAGTCTAAAAAGACTCTCATTTGCTGCCCAGCCAAAACGGAATCTTCACCGTATTCTCCAATCTCGTAAACGGTAAAAACATTGTTGACTTGCTCTATGGTCTTGTAGGTTGCTGTCATAGTTCAAATATAGTATGGTTTAAGACTATTACAAGAAAAAAAACTTAAATAAAACAAATAACTAATATGACATTCGCCTAGGCATTCAATTAAGATATCAAAAAATAATTGAAAAAATATGTTGCAATCAAAAAGAGATATGTTATCTTGTTATCACAGTTTAAGGGTAAGTGGAGGCGACACTGATAGCCATTGCGGAGATAAACCTCCTAGAGTAGGGCACTAGGTTCTGCCCTAATTTATAAAAGAGAAAAAGCTCTTACTTTATTTTACCAATTTTTTTTAACCTTGTCAAGTCTTTTTTTTAACATGGCTGCGCCACCCTAACCGATTATTTAGAGAATGTCAAGCAAAATTGAAACTTTTTTTTCAAAAAAAAATATTGACTATTTAATCAATATCTGATAAACTTAAAATGATAATCTTGTTTTTTTCTATTTAAAAAATAGTTATTTCTTTATTTTAGCATAATCTTGCAACCTTGGTCAAGCTTTATTTTTAAATAAAAGTACAAAAAAAAGGCTCCTTTGTAGGAACCTTGTCAAGTCTTTTCTGTTTTGTTTTACATGTCAACAACAAAACCAGATGAATCTTTTCTTGCTTTTCCTTTGGCCTTCAATGCTATAATGCAATTTTTTGGATCAAGAAACCTTAAATCATTCTTATCTCCATCGACTACTTGATATAATTTCCCGTTATAATTGCAAGATCCGTCTGCAATTACTTTGTCATAATTCTTGAAAACCATTGCAACGTTGCCACCTCTACGCAACACAATGTCGCATAGAAAATCATTAGTTTCTGATCTGGAAAATGTCAAATGGTAATTTTTTGGCATTTTACCTTCTAAAAACGCAATCATTCTTTTGGATGATTTGGTATAATCATAAAATTGTGTTTCTTTTTCTGTTTGAAAAATATTCTCATTTTCCCATGGAATATCGCTTGTTCCATTTAACCGAACAACAAATTTCTTATTGTTTTTTGTTGCTTTTTTAGTCTCCTTTAGAATCTCTTTTTTTAATTGGGATATCCATTGCCCTTTATTCTCAAAGAAATTTCTTGTTTTCTTTATCCTTGGATTCCGCACATTGTTCATGGTTCCTCGTCCAGCTGTAAACAAGCATGCTTCCCTGCAACCTTTTGAAGCATTCGGGCATGTGTTAGTAATGCCAGACTCGTCACTTGGTGCAAGGTAAACGATACCTGTCGAATATCCTTGCTTGGTTCCTTTGACCGTTTTGGCGTTTGTGTCTACTCCTAATATGGCTTGTGTTTTCATATGCACTAATAAAATACCATACTAGGCCAACGAGTCAATAAATATTTTAATTAAAATTTAAGAGAAAACAAAATACCAGAATCTACTTGAGATCTGGTTCTTTGATTAAGATAGTAGCTCTTTTTTGTAAATAGTTTATCTTAATTGATTATTTAACTAGAATCTGACAACCTTGGGATTATTTAGTTATTTAATCAAGATCTGACAACCTTGGGATTATTTGATTAGTATCTGGCATTCTTGCGAATTAGAGTAGAGTATGTATTTGTGCTTTATTATTGTTTACTTTTAAAAAAGCTTTGTAAGCTTTTGAAAGTGGTTGTTCATTATGTTTTAAAACAAAAGACTTATATTTGTAAGGGTTGTAGGTAGTTTCTACTGCTTCGCTGGGTATAGCGTATGCAAGGTCCAGGTCTCCGACTATGTAAGCATGAACATTCTTTCTTTGTTCCCGCAGGACTCTTTCTCTACCTCCTTGCTGAACCCTGAACTCAGGGTTATTTAAAGATAAACCGTAAAGATGATTTATCACTTTTCCTGTCTTAACGTCAACTACAGAAAACAACTTCCGATGAAGATTGAAATAAACCTTAACTTTCATACTTAAACAATACAGCAAGGACTCAACAATGCAACAAAAATCTTTTTAAATAATACGTTTATTTTATTTATTCTCGGGCTTGAAATCTACATTAATCTAAAACGCTACAGTTTTGTTTGTTTAAATGAATTTTGCTTATTTGATCAATATCTGACAACCTTGGGGTTATTTAAGTAGTATCTGGTAAACTTTGGTCCCCCTGTTGAATTAATCTGCTTTTGTTGGAGTCCAGTAGGTTTTGAATTTTGCAAGAAAATAATTTTTCCGATCATTTAGCTCTGTGATTTCAGCTTCTTTTTTCAAGATTTCGGAATCTATTTTTGAAATGAAATCGTTTTGGTCAAGTGCCGCTTCATCGTCGTTGTTCGCAACGACAATCTCCACATCTTTGGTTTGAGAGTTATAATAAATAAACTCCATTTTTGCGGATGAATACTCAACAATGGCGCAAGCCACGATGATTGTCGGCAATTTATCGAATGGCTCAAATCCGATTACGACCCCGTGATAAACTTTATAATCTGAATATTGTTTTTTAAGAACTTTAACCTTATCCCCTACTCTGATCTGGTCAACTCGTTTTGCGGTCCTGAGATCCACTTCCAGCTTCACTCCATTAATTTCGATTATTTTAGTATCCATAGTTAAAATATAGTTTATTTTTAGGTTATTGCAAGAAAAAATTTTAATTATTTTTCCCACACGGTTTCGACATGGTTCTCATCTTTAATGTTAAACAGCAAACCATCCTGTTTTATGGCTTAATATTGAATAGCAATCAGGTTTTTCTAGTTCTTCATCTGTGTAATCTGGGTAAGAATCTTTATTTACTTTTTCAGCCCATTTAGGGTTAGAGTCATAACCTTCTATTAATCCATTGTCCGTCATAGAAGGTAATTCGATATAGAAAGGAGATTCACAAAAAGGACCGTGTCCATTATTTATTTCAATAGCTCTTACTTTAGAAGCGTCTCCTACGTAATCAACGGAATGGTATAAGTCTTTACTATTTTCAGCTGCCGTAATAGCAAACCGAGATCCTCTGCGGTCTTTTCCCCAGTCAATTAGGTAAAGCTTTTTCATTTTGAATCCTTTAAATCAACATACTGTTCGATACATTTGCCGTCTTTGTATGAGGTTACTTCGATGTATTTGTCTGCCACTCTTGCCATTTTTAGCAATTCTTCGTTTGCAACCTGAATTGATTTCGAAGAGTTAGAGCTTTTGATAATCTCTATCATTAGAGGCACAGTTTCCTCCCAAGTAGGAATGATTTCTAAATTCATTTTAAACTTTCTATTAATTTCCTTAATGAAAATAAACTCTTGTCGAATCTGTTTCTTTAAATTTTTCTTCTACGTCTGTAGCGTCAAGATCTTCTCCTGTTCTAACATTAACCCCTGCTACGCATCCTTTGGGAACTTGATCTATTCTTAAATAGTTAAATCCTTTGTAAGATCCATTGCTAATTAGAATCTTCTCTGCTGTATATTGCAAAGCTTCTCTTTGTTGTTTAGTATAGACTTCTGCACTTAAAGCCCAGTTTATCTCTGATTTGAAATCAGATACCGAAATGGTTTTTCTTTCTTTCATAGTGGTTTGGTTAATTAAGTTATTTAAACCTCCTCAACTATAACCCATACGCAGAACCCGTCAACAACTTTTTCTGTTTTTTTTTCAACTGCCTTTTTTTCAATTAGTTTCTGCTGCTTTCTTTCTATTATGATAAAAAGGTTTGTTTATTTGTATTTACCCCTAGGGAAAAGTAAACCCTTATTTGCGTAAAATGCTACAACTTAGCTATTTATAAAAGTCAATAAAAATCGCTTATTTGATGCGAATACAGTAAACTTGAAGCTTTATTTATTTAGTTATTTAATAATAAACTTGACATTCTTGCTGCTATATTGTATTTAAGCCCACTCTGGCAAACTACAATTTATTTAAAATGTAGTGGTTTATTTCAAAAAACCCCAATAAAAGGCTATGTTTTTAAAAAAACCTCAAAAGAAATGTTATTTATAGATATATGTTTTACGGTCCTAGTATCCTCTAATATTTTAGTAAGGTTTTTGTTTAGTTATCTTTAGTTATCTTTACTCTTACCTATATTATATCCTATATATATTATCTTATATTTTATTTCTTATAACCCCTTTGTTTAAAGGGATATTCTTAAACATTGCATTCTTACATTACTCTCTTACTTGCTATTAAAACCAACCTAAAAAAGAGGTTAGTTGTGTTCACAAAGACCTTTTAGAGATAGATGGAAAAGTTTATTTTACCTATGGAAGATTTTACTTGATAAATGGAAAAATCTATTAAGATAATGAAAAAATCTACTTTTTAAATATTAGAATCATAGTTATAGCTCCGATTCAAGTTTAGTTTTTTCCAGATTATGGCTGCTTTTTGTGTTTCTGGCAACTGTTTTATGCAGAAAAGGTTTATTGTCGAAGCATTCTGTTGTTCCATTTGCAAATAGCTCTATGTATAGATCCGCAATATTGTGGTCCAGTATTAGTGCAATTTGCACAATGAACTTCATACGATACGCCATACGCTCTTGGATCGTAGCTCTCTCGCACCTTTGGGGTATGCCCACATCGACATACTATTATTTCGGGTGTTTTGACTTTTTGCTTCATATCCCTTACTTTCTATATCTATTATGGCTGCTTTTTGTGTTTCTGGCAACGATTTTTTGCAATTATTCCACACTCTTCTCCACACTCTTCTATCACGTAAATCGCCTCAGATATTAAACCACCATATTCGTTATGATCTTCCCGAACTCTTCTGGAGATGAGATTGGTGATTTTACCAACCATTTCGCCAAGATTTTCCTTGTCGAATTCTAGATGATCGGTGCCTTGACAATATGCTAAAATTACTTCCTTAATGGACTCAGCCTTGTCTGCTGCCTCTGATATTGTTAGGATTTCTTTCATACTATTTCAGAATAAGAGTTTCACCATTTAATTTAGCAATTGATACGTTATTTAATCGAAATTGCCTATAATTACCTACAGGTAAGCTTTCTCTCATGAAATCTTTTGTTTTCTTACCTTTATTCTTTTCTACGTTGCCTGTCTTAATAACTACTTTGCTTCTAAGCAATCCGTCAACATACAAAGAGCGATTCTCCTTGTGAATTTTTACTCCTTTTATCTGCTTACCTTCCTGATCAAGCAACGGTTCGTAAGGCGAAGGTCTAATCTCAGTATTAATCTTTTCTCCTTCTATTGTCTTATTAAAGCTGTAAATTAAAGATTCTGCTGCTTCTCTGGACTCTTCCGTTAAACTGCTCTTCTCAGCTTCTAGTTCTAGCACTGACCTCTTTACTAAATTTAAATAATTGCAACCTACTTGAATAGTATATCTAGCTTTTTCTCCCCTAGAGTTTTCGTATTCAAAAGAAATGAATTGGGTCTTTTTTGCTGCTTTAGTTATTTTGTTTATTATCTTATTCATTTTTGTTTATCAATTAGTTAGCTTGAAGTCTTTATTAAAAGGTATTAAATGCTTTCTGTCAACCTTTAAGCCGTAAATATTACAACTTTTTTGACAAAATTTATCATACGCTTGCGACCATTCTTCTACGCTACCTTGAGTCGCATTGTATCCCCCGTATAGGCTATAATCTATATCTTTTTTCTTTTCTTGATTGTATTTATTAACGCTACCTAAGCTTTTCTTAACTGGAGCAACTTTAGCCTTTAATCGTAATAGCTCGTTTTCTGCTTTACTTAACATACGATTCATCGCAATATTCTTGTATGATACGCTATCCTCATCTAGGCTTCGATGACCTTTTCCTTTTTTAGAACGCTTCCATCCCTTTTTAGTCTCCATTAAGAACCTTTCCAGAACTAGGCTTAAAGCTGTTTTCTCTTAAATTTTTCCTATCAACTTTATACCCTTTAGTATTCATTTTTTGATTACAAAAATATTTATACGCTTCTCTCCATAGGTCTATTGATCCTATCTTCTTTGTCTCGTAATCTGACATATTAAAAAAAATGTTGTTTTAGCTACCAACAGGCTTATAATCTATTTTAGAATGAACTATTCTTCTTTTCTCCCACTCCTCCTCTAATACTTTGCATCGAGCTTTGGCTTCATCTAAAGAATCATGTTCCTCGCACTCGTCTA
>JAAHTH010000781.1_pt1 | contig 29834 bp, 36 predicted proteins | sample 6116091 | NCBI WGS metagenome assembly JAAHTH01 (sample SAMN13939990, study PRJNA603662) | sponge metagenome | isolation source: marine sponge | host: Mycale hentscheli | place: New Zealand | collected 2006
TTAAGTTGAATACAAGCATAAACCAAAGGCATACTCTAAAAAACGATTTGACCCTTTTTGTAGATGGGAAAGAATAAATATTCCTTATAAAAATGACAACTGCATTCAAACAACAATTGGTCAATTAAATTTTTTTAGATGGGCATTAGAGTCGGGAATAATTGAACATATACGAGAAAATTTTATTAAAATTAATAATGATATGAATAAACGCAATTGCACATCTAAAAATAGAAAAAGAAAAAATACCACAACAAGAAAAAAACGTGAAGAATTATCCGTTTCTGCATCTAAAACAGTCAAAAAAGAACATGTAGAAATCGTTGTAAAATTTAATTAATGAATAATTTAATATTATATATTTATATATGAAATTATTCATTTTAGGATTATTAGTATTATCAATTGTATCATTTTTAGCATATAAGAAAAAAATATATGAAAATTTTGATGGTAATGAAGAAAAATCCTATCAAGATACACAAGAGCAACGTTTTAATATTATGAATAAATATCCAGTAGATAATAGTTTAGTACCTCAAGGCGAGGGAACTTCATTTATAGGTATTGAAAATGATTTATCCACATCAGATAATTATATGAAAAAAAGAGATGCTGTATTTAAAGAAAAACCGATTCAACAAACTGTTCCCAAAAGTACTTTAAGTACAAATATAAACTCGTGTAATATGATTTCAAAATGTAGTGAACTTAACAATAGTGATTGTGGTTATTGCTTATACAGTAATGAATTTTCCTATGGTGGTACAGCAGGTCCAGGTACAGATGTTTGTCCAGCAAATGCATGGACAAATGACCCAAATAAATGTCAAGAAATGAAAGAAAAAGCTTTATGTAAAACAGTTAAATCCTGCGCAGATTTAACTGGTGAATCTGGTGATGTATGTGGTTGGTGTCCTACATCAGGAAGAGCAATGCCTATGAAAAAAGTTGGTGATAAATATTTGCCAAAATACCCTGATGATGTATGTTCAGATATGGACGCTGGTTTAATAAAATCAGGTGATTGCGCGAAATTTTTCAGAAATCACCCTTGCTTAACTCCACAAATTAACTCTGGGCCACTAAGCGCCGCGTGTTTAGCATCTCTATGGAAAAAAGCAATAGGCCCAGATAGAAGAAAAATAGATTGGAATGCTTATATTAAAAATAAAAATGCTTTCTGGAATACACGTGGAATGAATGCCGTATATAATGATATGAAAGCATGGTTGGCATATACCAAAAGTAGTGATTATAAGACAGCTGTAAAGGGTTATGCTATGTGTTTCGGTACAAAACCAGACCCATGCTCTTCACAGTTTAGTCCTAGACCAACCGAATGTATGGACCAATTATGGGAAAAGGGTGGTGGTCAACCCGATGGAAGTGGATTGCCTTCAAAAGCCGGATTTTTTAGACAGGGTGAATCTTCATACAAACAGACTATCGGAGGTTATCAATATACTTTTGATGAAGCAAAAAGTGTTTGTGCTGAAAATGGAGGACGTTTATGTTATAAAAATGAAATAATGGATAAAAATATATGTAGTGCTGGTTGGGTAGCAGATAAAATTAGAGGATATCCTATGGCTACAGGTGTAGAGTGGTATGATAAAAGAGCTAATAATCCGGCATTGGCATATTCAAAAAGTTACTGTGGTGGTAGAAGTAATGGATGGAGAACATGGTCTACAGACCCAAATAATAAAGGGTCCGCGCATTGTTGTTATGAATTTAATGCATCTAATTCACAAGAAGATATTATCAATATCACAAAAAAATTAGCTAATGAAGCTACTGGAGGTGATACAGGTGATAAAGCTGGCCTAATGAAAATGGTTTTTGGTAAAAATTGGACACCTCCTCCTCCTGCTAAGGTTGGTGATTATTGCAAATTTGAAGGCTCAAACAATCAAATACTATGGGGATATGTAATGGAAAAATTAGGTGAAGAATGTGCTATGATGTGGACCAATGTGAAAACACCTAAGTATGCTCAAGAAAGAGCTAAATTACCAAAAAATGATGAAGGCATGAATAGTCAACGTTACTGGTTTGGATGGCCAAAAGTTCCACCACAAAATAATTATGGACCAGATATTCAATCTAATGGTTTAGTACGTACTGATAATTTGTTGGTATTGAAACCATGTAGTAATGCTCCATCAAATTGTGGTGCAAATTGTCAATCAATTATTAGAAATTTATTGGAAACATATCCACAACCTCAAGATTGTGTAGTTAGTGGTTGGGGTGAATGGTCTGGTTGTAATAAAACATGTGGACCAGGACAAAAAACACGTACTAGAACTGTTTTAAAACAAGCTCAACGAGATGGTGCTGCTTGCCCAGCTTTAACTGAGACAGCTGATTGTGAGAATAGACCTTGCTATCCATCTAATTATAAGGGTTGTTATAAAGATTGCGATGGACAACGAAAAGGAGGAAGTGTGAGAGATTTGCCACTCTCTGGGTATGGGGTGACGAAAGAACAGTGTGCTGAACAGGCTGTAAATAGAAATAAAAAATATTATGGACTTCAATATCAAAATGGCGTTGGTGGTGGTGATAGAATGGTAGCACAATGTTGGCTAGGTGATTCATATGGTGCACAAGGAACAAATAGTAATTGTAAAGATTTGGGTTCACAAGGAAATATTCCTTTTGGTCAGAGTTGCACCAATGCTGTTTACGAAAATGAAAATTATAAACCAGTAAATTATACTGATGAAGGTAATAAATACTGTGTAGGATACACATCGTACAAAACGTCAGTGCAAAATAATGCTGAAAATTGTAAAATGTCATGTGATGAGGACCCAAATTGTAATGCAGCCGCATTTTCAAAGATTAATCGAGGTGGTGGCCATAATTGTACTACATATCATAATTGTACTATTACAGATGATACACAAAATTGGGATTATAACTATTACTATAAACCTGGTGTTAGTGTTACCTGGGGCGGCGAATCGTGGATGCAAAATTGTAATCAATATACAAAAAATGTAGGACCATACAAAAGTAGTGGCGGACAGTATCTAGCTGATGCGTGTCAAGTGGGCTATGATTCAGGTTCTTGTAGCCGTTATGATGGAGATACCTCTGTAGCCGATTGGAAAAGAACCGCATGTGCTACAGGTGAAAGATTAAAATCACTTGATGCTTATACACTTCCTCAATTGCGAGAAAATAGTGCACCACCAACAGGTTATAAAGCAAAACCTGGTAGTGGACCATGTGAATGTCGAGGAAGTGGATATGGTAGAGATTCCTGTGGAACTTTATGTTGTGATGCTAGTCCATATACTAGCACAATTCCTGGTAATAAATACTACTACAAAAATGGTGGTAATAGAACTACCGACAATTTATGTTATGAAAAAATTTAATTTCGAGTTATTTTTTTGTATTCATTCATTCTTTCCTTTAAATATAATCCAAAAAATACAACTCCAGCACTACCAGATATTCCTCTCCATAATCGCCTATTATTTCCATTTCTTAAACAAACAATTTCAGATGAGCCCCATATTGCACCAGCTCCACCTAAAACATTAGAGACAAATTTTTGACTTGTTTCTATCAAAAAATCTCTATTCATTTTTATTAAATAACATTTTTTTTTGAAAAAAATAAAAAATGTAGAAATGTTTTTTATTTTTATTTATTATTTATTCCACGCTAGGAAATGGAAGAGCAAAATGACGGTTTTTTGTCTGTAAATGATTGGCTGGAGTTAATGAGATTAATTCAAACTCCCATCTTTTCCGCCGGCGATGCCATGCCCTTCGCACATACATATATAAGTTACATACTGGATATGCATAACATTGGCCTGTCTTAGCGACATTGAATAGTTTGTCAAAATCCAATCCATCCAACACATCATCTTGTCCGTTTCTCGCTCTTTGGTCCCGTCTATCCAAAAAGTGAGGAGTTAATACAAGTGTGAAGTTTTTTTCACTTCCTGTAATATTTACATATTCACATGGTCTACGCTGATATACACTACTCATTTTTGTCGTTTTTGTTTCTGTTTTTGTTTTTCTATCACACACGGTTGTTTTGTCATATATCATTTTTTTAAAATAACTTCAATTTTATGGAAATGCTAACATAATAATTTTATATTTATTTAATATATATGAAATTATTACTTTTAGGATTATTGATAGTTACATTAGTATCCATTTATATGTGTTTTAGATATAAAGAAGGATTGGTAGTTAGTAATCGTCCTATTAATTTACAGGCTGACCCAGCAAATGATTATGAGTATAATTGTACTGACGGTTCGACATACGCAACATATAATGCTGAAACATTAACTCAAGGACAAAATGAAATAGTTAGACGTAATGGATGGGATAAAAAAGGTTCCTCATATTATGCATGTAAACAAGGTTGTGAAAGTACTGGAAATGGAACATGTAGTAAAAATGATGTAGGTGTTATGGGTATAAATGGAAGATTGGGTGGATGGATAAAAAGTAATTCAAGACCAACAAATCTTCAAGGTGTCGATAATAACGAAAAAGGATTTATAAATTCTCAAGATGAGTATTGGAAAAATAGAAAATATGGTGATTTAGGCGATGCTAGTAATTGGCTGGAATTAAAAGAAAATTTTGAGGTCAATAAAGAATTAGTTCCAGAAATCAATAGTAATAAACAATCAGTTAGTGAAATTGCTGAAAAAATAGAAAAATGTAGAACACTTACCAGTTGCAAAGATTTAGTAAATAATGATTGTGGATATTGCTATCAGTCAAATAAATTCATGTATGGTGATGCAAATGGACCTGCCGCTGATGTATGTCCAGCAAAAGGTTGGGCACCTCCTGGCGAGAAAGCAGAATGGTGGTGCGAAAAAATAAAATCCCAGGCAATTTGTAAAAAGGTTAAGGATTGTGGTGGTACTACAGGTGAAGCTAATATTTGTGGGTGGTGTCCAACTAGCAATCAAGCATTGGTTATGGGTGATTCTCATACTGTTACAGAAAATACTATTAAAAGATGGGTAACAGGTTCATGTCAATCATTGCCTGGTCAGGCAGACCAGTGGTGTGCTGGTGGTGCTAATGCAACACGAGAAAGATGTGAAGCACCAAAAGGAAGTAGTGGGTCTACTACTAGTTTTTATACAGATGATTATTGGTTTTGGCAAAATATTACATGCCCAAATGGTGCTACTAAAACTCTAGACCATAACGGGTGGTCACCATGGTTAATGCATCATGCACATTGTAAAAAAACTTCGCCACCAATCCCAAAAAGAGTTCGTTGTTATTGGGAAGAAGAAATGCACAGTAAAGTTGTACCTATAGCAAGAGATGTTAAGTGGCCAAAATATTTTGATGATTGGAAAAAATGCAAAAATGGTGTTAGTAAAGAAATGGTACAGGATGAAGCTAATTTCAAACCTGGATTAGTTCCTCCTGGCCAATGTGCAGAATTTAAACAGGAATTTCCTTGCATGGGACCAAATATTCTAACTGGACCTCACTCTGGAGATTGTTTACAGAGTTTGTGGAAAAATTCAGGATGTACAGGTGATTTAAGTGGACGAATTTCTGCTAGTGGATTAAATAGTACCAGTGAATTTAATTGGTGGAATACACATAGTTACGCAGATACACAGGCAAATATGTATAGTTTTGCTAATAAAGCAACTAGTTCGAATTATGATGAAGCGAAAGTATACACTAAAGCATGTTATAATGAACCGGTTGACCCATGTGACCCAAAATTTAATCCTAGACCTAAAGAGTGTACTGAAATATTATATAAAGATATGGGTGGAAATCCAGATGGTGAATTAAATCCAAAAAATCAAAATAATTGGCCAAACGAGTGGGTTGGTGATGACTGGAAAAATCAAGGAAGTTGGTCTATTGCAAAATATCAAAATAAAGTTGCTGATGCTGCTAGTAATGCAAAAGTATCCACTGCTCTGAGTCAAATTAACCCCGAAGCTCACTATGATAATGCTGTAAAATTTAGTATGCAAATATCAGGAAATAAACCTACACCACCTTTTGCAAAACCTTGCTGGAAAGATATTCTTAACATGTATAAATCATTGAAATGGGCAGGTAAAAATATCACTATAAGTGGAAGTGACTATATTGATTTTTCTAGAGATATGGATATTAGAAATCGGTTATCTATACCCGATACTAATGATTGGAGCATTGTCGAAAATGGTGGAATTAATTTCTACAATATGTCGATATATAAAGTTACATACGAGAATGCAAATTTCCCTTACTGGGATATGGTTTGGTATTATCGTGAAACATGGAGAAACAATTGGGAAACTTTTTCCGGTATATTGGGTAGTGTAACAGGTGTAAATGTTAGTAGAGATGGTACTTATATTGCTGTTGCACCTAGTGTATCATTTTATGATTATATGAATGATTCTGGTCGCCCGGCTGGAACTAGTAGCAAAAAATGTGCCGCTGATTTTGGAACATCTATTCCATGTTGTGGACAAGCAGATAGAACATATGCTACAAATGATAAAAACGCAGCAGTTCCACCTAGAGACCAGTGTGATGCTTATTATCCAATTTGTAATGATTATGTATTTGATGTTAAGATGGGATATTGTGGTGGCAATGCAGCAAAATCAATAACAAAAAATGATTACATGAATTACATGAAGGGTGATTTTCCATATGCATTTTTAGTAAATATGGTAAAGGGTAGTTAAATTCCTCTATAATCATATCTTAATGCAATATAATATAAATACATGACGTATATTATCAAAAATATTGATAAAACAAAACTCATTGAAAGAAAAATATATTCTAACATATACAATAATATATTTTTCTGCTTTTAATTAATTTACATAAGAGATATTTTTTTTAATCGTCTTGAAAATACGGGATTTATTTTTACAAAATCTCGTTTTGTTGATAATTTATAAAAACAACGAAAACAAATATAAACATCTATTAGTGAATTATGTAGATTTTTTGGCGTAGTTTTAAATAAAAATTCATGCAGCTCCAGCAACTTAGGATATTTTGAAACTACTTTTCCCGTCATTGGGTGTATATGACGCATTTTGCATAATTTATTTCCCATCTTCATTGTACATATTTTTTTTCCACGAAATCTAGCCATTCTATCTATCATATTATTTCTATTGTATTCTACACTAATGATTGAATTATCAAATTCAATATTATGTGCTACTAAAAAATTTGAGCGTGTTACATCATTTGCAAAATATTGCAATGCTTTTTTTATATCTATTCCTTTCTCATTTGATATTTTTCTGTCAATGCCATGAATTCGTGTTGCACTAGGTGGAATAAAAATTTTTTGGGGTAATTTTATTATATAATCACAAACCTTTTCTACTCTATTTTTTTCCATATCAAATACCAACCAACTTATTTGTACTATATATGGCCACTATTTAGTTGCTAATACTGAAGCATTCCTTTTCATAGGCAATCCTGTTGTTTCAATATCAAATATTACTGCTTTCATGTTATATAAAATATAGCAGTCATTCTCTAAGTCGATTTTTGAAATACTACTTCCATTTGTGGTGTGGAAACATTGTACTGAATTTTTTCACCGTCCCACAGCATTACGTGAACCGATAAAATCAATTTTGCATCATTTCTATTTTTCAAAATGGCCTCTATCCATTCACTTTCACGATTATTATCCACCGATGCCAAATGTAGATGAAAATGCCAAATATCACTGAGGAAATCAAATTTATTTTTCAATCCTTCTAATGTATATTGGGGATTTCGCTTCATATATGTCACAAGTGACTCCATGTTTTCTCTAGCTGTGGTATCATTGATTTCAGTTAACATATACTCTACAGTATCTGTTTCGTCTGGGTAGTAGGCTTTACTATACCATGCTGATGTTAGATATTGGCCATTTAATCCATCATCCCTGATATTTGTTAAATGAAATTTTCTCAATAATTTAAATACACCTGATGAAGGTTCTGAGGAACATGATTTTACCAATAAGCAATAACATTTGTTGTTGTGTGCGAGTTGGGGTGAAGTCATAGTTTTCGATTGGTTGTTGTTTGTAGTTCTTGTATTCTAAATGGGGTTCTCCTATATAAAAACTTATTTCTTTTATTTCAATTTTATCATTAATTCCTGCATGGTGCAAATGATTTTCTATGCCATTCTGTGACACCATGCATTTTTATTCCTTCCATATGTTTTTTCGTCCCATAGCCTTTATTCGATTTTATACTATAATTTTCATTTAATATTGGATTATCATCACATAATTTTTCGATATACTTATCATGCTCTACTTTTGCCAGAATTGATGCTGCTGCTATTGATGTATATGTATTATCTCCTTTTGTTACACATGTAAATGGTATATAATCATCACGATAATATATTGGAAAATGATTACCATCTACCAAAATATGTTCTGGTTTTACTACTAATTTATCTAAACATTTATGCATTGCATCGTATGTAGCATGAAATATATTTTGCTTGTCTATTTCATCAGGTTCATGATAAAACGTGGACCAATCAATTGCATTTTCTCGTATATAATCATAAGCTATTAGTCTTTTCCTCTCTGATAATTTCTTACTATCACGCATCAATGAATGATTATATGATTCATCTGGAGGAAGTATAGCAGCTCCTACATAAACTCTTCCCAGTAAAGGTCCTCTTCCTGCTTCATCAATACCTACTTCAAGACAATCTTCTGTTCGAAATTTAGCTAGTTCAGTCATATCTATTTAATTTTAATTAAATATTTAAATAGATTTCAATTTATTAAAGTTCTATATTATTTAGTCTAAAATATCTTGTATATTGGTTTAGGTGAATTGTCTATTAACTTAGGCTGACCGATAATATTGAATTCATATTTTTGTCCGGCGGCATGTATGCCATTTTTAAAAAAGAAACTATCATATGCTGGTGCGGGATTTGCACTGGTGGCTTTATCATAAAAAGCGTCAGCATATGTTGAATACATAAATCCTGAATTTGAATTAGTAACACTATTTCTATTTACAGATAAATATCTTGTAAAAACATTAGTAGTTCCAACTTCTTTAATTTGCATTTCTAAAACACGAATATAACCAGGTAATCCACGTAAACTATTATTCTGGTCTTTAAACTCGTACATATGATAATTTTTTGATTTATCCGTTGGAAGACCATCAGAACTCATAACACTGCAATCACCAAATGCGAAAATACCCGCTTCTAAAAAATGGTCTAGAAAAAATTGACATAAAATGTTTCCACCACTATCTATGAAATTTCCTGAAAAACCTTTATAACACTGTGCATACATTTCATCCACACCACTCGAAACAAATGACATCTGCGCCATTTGTAATGTTGGTGTTTCAGTATATTTTCCCGTTACCATGTTTTGTTGTTTATTTTTCCAACCCCCAAATAGAGACCAATTTGGCCTTTTTGATGCTCTTCGTCTTATTTTATTATTTAAATAATAATTTCCACCAGTCCTGTTTACTATACCACTTTCATAATTAAGTGAATATTTTTGGTTAATCATTCGACCTTTATTTTTTGCTCTGTTTCCATGTTGTACCATTATATATTTATGTAATATATTTTTTTTACATAAATATTGAAGCGAATTTATAGTTCTCTAAAAACAAGTTTGAAAGTTTTATGACCACCTGATGATGACATGTTTGTTGGCACCGTGGTGGTTCCATTCGAACCAGTTAAATTAAAAATAGGGGATTTGATGCTGCTACCAGTAGAGTCTCTAAATCTATCGGGTAAACTGCCACTATTTCCCGCAATTTTTATATATTCTGTTTTCTTCGCGACGGCACTATCTATGTTTCCCTTGTCTGTGCCGCTAGATTTTATTTCCTCTATCTCTACAACAACCGCTTTATTTGTAGCTGTTAATATTTTCTCAATATCTGGTCTACCTTTTAATTCTAAGAGTGTGTTGTTGGAGGGTCCGTTTAGACGATATAATCCTATTTCTGTGCCCGGTGCGCTTACTCCTGGCTTTACTAATGTGTGACCTGCTACATTATAATTAGCAGTATCTGGATATGTCGCCGTACTATTAGAAGTTGAATCAAGAAAATCACTTGCATTTCTGTCTGAGTATCCCGAAACGATGGCCCAATAAGATAGTGTATATGCACCCCCCCAATTATTATAAAAGGTTGCATAAAATACTTCACCGAAAAATTTTATTGGCTTTCTTTTCTGCGCCCTAACTTGTTTTGTAGTAAGTGCTCTTTTTCGAAGAAGTTTAAATACATAAGGCTTTCTTGAACCTACACTACTAGGTAATCCAGTTGCCATCAATCCTCGTGTATTTTCTTTCTTGTTCGCTATTCTGTTTTTTCCTTTTGCCCTGTTTCCGTGTTGAACCATTATATAATAAATAAATAATAAAAAATATAAGAATTTTTTTTTCCACTTTATTTATATAATGGCCAAATTTAAACTCAGTAAAATGACAATGTTTTTATTAATATTGGGTGTTCTTGCACTTGCAAGTTTAGGATTTACTATTAAGGAAGGATTAGAAAGCATGGGTGATTCAAAAAAACCTAATACAGCAGAGGCATTGGGTAACAAATATGACCCTTTTCATAATAATGCTGCTGAACATAATTCATTAAATGGTATAATTTCACAAAAAAATTCCAATGATACTGTTAGCGCACAATTATCCAATGCTCGTTCAGCATTATCTAAAGGAATTCCCAGGTCAGCAATTGCACCAGGAGATGAAGATTTGTATATATTGAAATCTGAAGTTGTTCCCCCAGTATGCCCTAAATGTCCGGACTCAAAAAGCTGTCCTAGAGAAAAACCATGTCCAGCATGCCCACCATGTGCTAGATGTCCAGAACCAGCATTTGAATGCAAAAAAGTACCAACGTACGCTGCTTCGGATGTTTCCAGTGGAAGATTGCCCAGACCTTACTTAAATGATATTTCACAATTTTAATTACTTACAAACATTTAGTAGTTTTGATATATCCTATTAAATATTTATTCCATATTTGTTTCGCTCTATCGGAATGCATTTCTTTATGTTTAGATACATCAGTTCCTGCTTTAGATTTTACTAGAAATTTTCCACCAGGATGACGTTTCCAAAATTCTGTAACATCGTAAACACAATCATTTGCTACAACCCACATACTTTCTTCATTTGCATGCAATTGAACTTCTTCCATTGTAAAATACTGTTTATAGCACATTATATAATCAGTATTTATCTTTTTTTTACACATTTTTCGTCTATTTGAAACGAATTAACTCTATCATCTTTTGGTACAATCTTAATTACACATTTTGACTTTTTTCCATAAAGTGGTTCAGTACAACCTTTTTCACGAACTTTTCCTCCATTTTTAGATTTTCCACGTTTTCGCGTTTTCTTTCTTTTTTTTCGTTTTAGTAAACCATTCTTTTTAACCAAATCATCTATTGTACATCTAGAGCGAAAATGCTCATATCGTTCTCTAACATCACAATAAGATAATCCTGATTTTTTTCCTAACATTTTATTTACCTGTTCATGTAATTTGTACATCCATCTTGAAAAGTTGTTGCGATTTTTTAAAGCATTATCGGTAAGTGGTACAGATTTTATATTGTTTTTAAAATTTTTTCTACAATATCCGCATGGTAATACATGTTCTAATCCCAAAACAAATTTCTTATATTTTCTTTTTTGTTTATTAGTAGGATTTACAGGATAATTAAACGACATACAATGTAACGCATGCCATAAACTAGGACCCCATACAGTTGTTAGCATACCATCATTGCTTTCAAAATCCCGTTTACTGTATGTTTTTTTACTATTTTTTCTTGTTTTCTTTTTACCCATAGTTATAATTATATTAGATAATTTTTATTGCAAAAATTCTATTATTTCTTTTCGACTATTATTTTTAGAATTTTTAGCAAAATCTTTATTGTATAAAATTTTCCACAACGCACTATATAATTGTGTTTCATTTGAATATTTATCTTTATCAAAAAAGACTAATCTTCCAGCATAATTTCGAATTATCATGATAAATAAATATAAATCAAACTCTTTAGATAAATTCGTTAGAATAATAATATATTATTTTAATTATATTATAATGCCTAGTTTAAGCGGTTTAATGTCCATAGCATCAAGCAAAAATGTTCGTTATATTATTGTAGCTTTAGCTATTTTTATTGGAGTTGCTATCTATGTATATTCATATTATATTGCACCTTCTCTAAATCCTGCTTATGTTCCTAATAAAGAATTTCAAGAAGAAAAAGCATCATCTGCTGAAATTACTTTTTTCTATGTTGATTGGTGTCCTCATAGTAAGGCAGCTAAAGTTGAATGGGATAAGGTAAAGGATAAATTTAATAAAAAAATTATAAATGGAAGTGTAGTAGACTTCGTTGAAATTAATGGGGAAGAGAATGATGGACAAGTTATGACAGCATTTGAAACACAACATAAACTAACAGGTGACAAACAAATAGACGGGTTTCCCACTATTATTCTTGTAAAAGGTGACCAGGTTGTAGTTTTTGATGCTAAACCAAATGAGGAGTCATTAACGGAATTTTTGCATACAACACTTTAAGTCATAGATAAAGCAAAAAGACCATATATTGAGAATAATTGAAAGATATTTAAAAGTTTTGTTAATGTTGTATGTGTATTAACATCTCCATATCCAACAGTTGTCTGAGTAACTAATGAAAAATAGAAACAATCCATAAATCTCCATGGTTCATAATTTGGATTATTATTTTTGGCTGTAGAGTTTACAACATTATTTGAAAACAGAAAATCAAGTTTGTGAAAAGGTCTTATAGTTTCTATTCTACTAACTAACCAATATAAAAAAGCAAATAAAATAACTACTTGCAATTGTTTAGTAAGAAACCATACGGCTCTACCAAATCTATCAACTTCCATTTTCAATACATTGCCTCTTGCGCCAATATTAGATTGATAATGGGGTATAATACCATATAAATTCTGAAAAAGCGACATATATATTATTTATAAATATTTTTTTTTAAAGATATTCTAAAAATAATTTAGCATATCTAACTCCCAAATCTATAAATTTTTTTCTTTCCTTCTTATCATTAAAAATATCTATAGCAACTTGAATATTAGACTTTTGAGTTGGTATTATAATTTTAATTTTTATTTTTGATTTATCTTTTGTGTTGAAATCAGAAATTAATGACATAAAAAAATAAAAACTATATGCAAATAAATGATCATTTTCGGTTATTTGTTGTGCTTCATGTTTATCATCTTTAATAATAATTCCTAATATTTTATCAGAATCGCAACCATCCTCAATACAATAATTGATAGGATAATCATTTTTTACACCACCATCTATATATAAAGAATCTCCTAGTTTTTTAGGTTTAAAAACAAATGGTATTGCACATGAGGAATATATTGCATCTATTAATTTCATATCAGGCTCAGTTTTATATGAAAGTTTTTTTACAGAAAGAGTATTTATATCAACTGTGTGCAAATGTAATTCAATATTAGAGTATTCAAATAATTGTAGTAATGTTATATCAATGTGTAGATTTTTTGATTCTAGTAAATTTATAAAAAATATTTTAAAGAGAGATTCATCAAACAACCCTTTATCAGTTATAAATGAAAAAATAGTATCTGAATTAAAAGATACCGATTTGTGCCATGGCCTATCAATTATATATTTTAACATTATTTCCCATTCTATTTTTAAGCACAACATAGCACCAATAAGTCCACCAACAGACCCACCGTAAATAGTTTTTATATTTTCTATATTATAAAAATCTATACTAGCTAAATGATTAAGTGCACCAATAATATATAAACCTTTATATGCACCTGCCGCTAAAACAATATGTTCAATCATATAATATATTATATAATCGTTATTTTTTTATAGTTTTTTTCTATAACAAAATAAATATGAGTGATTTATCTGAAAAAATAAATTTAGATGATTTATACAATTCTAAACGTTATAGAGAAGAGAAAAGGCACGAAGTTTATGTTAAAGTATTAAATAGGGTTCATAAAAAAATTAAAACATGTTCACGTCAAAAAAATAATGAGGAGTTTTGTTTTTATGTTGTTCCTGAGTTTATTATAGGATTTCCTCGATATGATATAGCTACATGTACTAGTTTTCTAATAGATAAATTATTGGACAATGGATTTCAAGTAAAATATACACATCCTAATTTACTTTTTATTTCATGGAAACATTATATACCAGCTCATCAACGGCAAGAAATAAAGAAAAAATATGGAGTCTCAGTAGATGGATTTGGCAATGTAAAGAAAAAAACAAAAGAAATAAAAAATAAACCTGAAAACCCAAATGACTATCTTTATAAACCAAAAAATCAAAAAATTACAGTAGATAAAAAGAAAGCGGATAAAAACTATAAGAGTGTTTCAAGTTATAAACCAACAGGTTTGATATATAATAATGATTTATTCAAAACAATACGAGATAATACAACAAAAGAGACATAACTATTATATTTCTTTAAATATAATAATTAATATATTTACTAAAAGAATATGGAATTAATTTTAAAATTTTTGACGTTTTTTTGAAAAGTTTTTTGAGATATTCGATTTTGGACATTTTAAAAATGTCCAATTTTAAGTTTTTCAGATAAGTTTTAAAAAAAAACGTTCAATACTACAAGGCCTAGAGACAGTTTTTGAAAACAATAAAAACCATGTAGAGATTTTCTCTAGGGAAAAATTTTTGAAGAATTTTTGAGAAATTTTTAATTTTGCGGTTTTTTGAGTTACCATAAAAAAAAACCGCAAAAAACCGAAGAAATAAAATAATTATATATTTGTGACCTTTACAAATATCATTCTTACAATAGTTCAAAATTATTTTGTTACGAGTGAAATCAAAATGATAACAAATGATAACAAAAAACCGAACTAATATTTGTAAGTAAATTTTTAGAACTCTTTCAAAAAAATTTATTTCATATGTAGTGATTTTTTTACTCAAAAATCATTAAAATATTAATAAAAATAATTTAGCGGTTTTTTTTGTTATCATATTATAATGGAAAAAAAACCGCAAAAAAAACCGAAAAAATATATATGCGAAATTTGTCACTTTAGTTCAAGTGACAAAAAAGATTATAGAAGACATTTAGCCACACGTAAACATCAAAAGAAGGCAAATGGTAACGAAATGATAACAAAAAAAACCGCAAAAATCGTAGAGAAAAATTTTTCATGTCATTTGTGCCGTAAAAAATATAAATACAAGAGTGGTCTATCAAGACATTTCACAACATCTCATCCGAATTATGATATTAATCTATCAACTTCAAATATAAAATATACAACTACAACTACAACTCACAATTCAAAACATAATATAAATTCTCAAGTTGATGAACTAAGAGAAATGATGGAAAAAATTGTAAAAATTCAACAAACAACATCAGATAATTTTGATAATCTTAAAAAAAGAATCACAGAAAAAATAGGTAATACTACATATAACAATAAAATGTCTATTAATGTGTATCTTAATCATTACTGTAAAGATGCATTAAATATGCAAGATTTTATTGATAATTTAAAAATATCATTAGACGATTTAAATTATACAAAAGAGCATGGTTATGCTAAGGGTATAAGTAATATATTTGTGAAACAGTTACGAGATTTAAAACCAAATGAAAGACCAATTCATTGTAGTGATAAAAAACGATTACAATTTTATGTAAAAGACAATAATTGTTGGGAGAAGGATGCTGAGCATAAAAAAATAGATAGTACAATTCAAGATATTACAATCAAACAAATTAAACAATTAAAAGAGTGGGAGAAAAAACATCCCAATTATTTGAAAGATGAACATCTTTTGAAAGAATGGCATAATTTAGTTCATAATGTTATGGGTGGTGAAGATATAGAAGACAAACAGAAAAACAAAAATACTATAAAAAAAGAGTTAGGAATTACATTCGAAATGAAAGATGACTTATTAGAGAATCATTGAATTTTTCTTATTACTACTATTTTCATTGGTTAATGGAGAAATATCATTAACATGAACAGAAACTTCTGGCTTACTAACAAGAAGCTCTTCGGATTGTTTAGAGAGATTTTCTATTTTACTTTCTGCTGTATCCAACATCTTTTTCTTAACAATACTTTCAAATATTTTTAGGCCAGTTTGAAAATCCTTTTCACATTGGATATACAATTGAACAATAATATCTCTTGCTTGCTTAATAATTTTGTTAAGTTTTTTTTCCGTTAAGTTGGGGTCAATAGTAACAGTTTTCTTATTCGAACCATTAATAGTCCAGTAAACAAAAATCGAATTTAAAATATACACTAGTTCATGTTCTGTATTTTGTGCATTTTCAATCATTTTTGCTATGTGTTCAGCATATTTCTTCATTAATCCACTAGATTTATTTCCAACATACTCATCTTTCCATGGTGACTTTTTTTCAGTGCACAATCCTTGATTATGAAAATCCTTTAATGGAATATCAGAAAATTTTTTAATTGATTCTGGCATTTTTTGACCACCAGAAAATACTTCATAAAATGTTTTTACATCACTTTCATACTGTTTTCTAGACTTTTTGGACATATCGACATATTTTCCTGTATTAAAATCATATACATCTCTATACAAAAATTCTAGTTCAGGTATACCATGTTCTTCACCTAGATGTTTTGTAGTTGTTTTTTGAGTGTTCCATTCCAATGGTTCTTCAGGTAAACTAGAAAATGATGGTGTTTCTGTTTTCATATTCATTTTACAATTTTTACCTTTTATAATATATCCGTTTTGGTCGTCTCTTACAGGTCTTAAAGCATTAATTCTTCTAGCACATAATCCAGATTTTAAGAAAGATACTTTAGCATTGCGTGGTATTGAATCTTTATGTAAAAGAGATACTATTTCAGTAACACCTTCAGCATTTTTAAATTTATATTCTGGATTAATAGTTTTAACTATTGCTGAAAATAAGTGCGCTATTTTAATATAAAATTTAGCAATACCAATACACATACGTTTTTTCTTTAGTTTGCTCATAATTTCGAGATTGTTTAAATCTTCTCGTTTCATATAAATTACTTTACCTTTTGTCATTTTTTCAATAACAATTCCACGTTGTGTTCTCTGTTGTAAAAACTTAATCTCTCTGTCATTAAAAAATTTTTTCATAATATCAGCAGTTATTACAACTAATTCATTACAGTATTTTTCTGAATCAAGGTTAGTTAAATCTTTGAAGTTTTGTGTAAGAATGTATTTGGTTGCAATATGGTCCAAAATATTTGCCAGCTTAAACTTATTTGGGTCTAATTTTACACTAGACCCATCTGATGCTATACCTTTACTTCCTTTATTACCCATATGATTTATATATATATAATAAAATTGAATTAAACATAATAAATTACATAATAAAACAAAATGTCTGCATATACAACAAAAACTACAAAAAAAAACAAGACACGCAATAGGGAAAAAATAAAAAATTTGTGGAATAAATTTGATACGGAAATAAATGATTCAGAAGACAATGATTCTAAATCATTAGAGCTTATTTATAGTAATTGTGAAACAAGAACACGTGATGTATGTGAGCTATGTAATTCAATGGTAAATTATACAACACAAGGATTTTTAGCTTGTTCAAATGAAAAATGTGGTATTATCTATAAAGATACACTTGATAGAGGCGCTGAATGGAGATATTATGGTGCTGATGATAATTATAATACTGACCCTACAAGGTGTGGAATGCCGATTAATCCACTTTTGAAAGAATCATCATATGGGTGTAAAGTAATATGTCATGGTCGCTCTAGTTATGAAATGAGAAAAATAAGAAGATATACAGACTGGCAATCAATGCCATATAAAGAAAAATCTCAATACGATGAATTTGAAAGAATCAAGTTGATGGCAAGAAATGCTGAGATTCCTAAATTAATTATTGATGAGGCATTGCGACACCATAAAAACATTTCAGAACTAAAAACCTTTAGGGGGTGTAATAGACATGGTGTTATCGCTGCTTCTATTTATATTTCTTGTAGAATTAATGCATATCCTAGAACTGCGAGGGAAATTGCCACTATATTTAATTTAGAAAACAGTGCTGCTACAAGAGGATGTAAAAATGCCGTACAATTATTGAATAGTATGGAAAAAAATCAGGAAGGAGATGAAAAAACTCGTTTTACAAAAACAAAACCTACAGCATTTATAGAAAGATATTGTAGTAAATTAAATATTAATAAAGAATTAACAAAAGTATGTAAATTTGTTGCTTGTAAAATAGAGCAACACAATTTGATGGCAGAGAACACACCACATTCAGTTGCCGCTGGAATAATATATTTTGTGAGTCAAGTATGTAATTTAAATGTTAGCAAAAGAAATGTAAATCATGTAAGTGAAATAAGTGAAGTAACTATAAATAAATGTTTTAAAAAATTAGAAAAAATCGAGAAAAAAAATCCAATGATTCCTGGAATAATTAAGAAAAAATACGCTATAAAAAATAAATAATATATTATATATGTCTGAAATACCAGAAATAATATTTATTGTTCCATATCGGAAAAGAGAAACCCAATTAGAAATAATGATTAATCATTACACTGCTCTTTTTGATAAACAAAAATATAAAATTTTTGTTGCACATCAAAATGATAAAAGATTCTTTAATAGAGGTGCAATGAAAAATTTAGGATTTCTTCATGCAAAAGAGTTATATCCTAATGATTATTTAGACATTTTATTTATTTTTAATGATGTAGATATTCTTTTCGGTTGTCGAGATGAAACAGATATTAGAACACAAAAAGGATTTGTAAAACATTATTATGGATATAAACAAACATTTGGTGGTATTTTTTCCCTTTATGGCATAGATTTTGAAAGAATGAATGGGTTTCCAAATATATGGAATTGGGGGTATGAAGATAATTGTTTAAGACAGAGATGGAAATATATAAATAAAACTTCTATGACTGATTATTCTGAATTTTGTGATATAAATAAAAATAAAACACAACAAAAATATGTAATTATGACATATATTTGTGCTGGAGATAGAGATGAAAAAGTGTTTAATAGAAATACTACATGGGACCACTATAAAATATGTTGTAAAAATTTATTATATGATGGTTTAAATAAACTATATAATGTAGACAAGATGCAAACTACACCATCTGATGATAATGTAATTATAATTGATATTAATAATTTTAGGACAGTATTACCACACCCAGATAGAGCCGAACGTAAAAAATTAATTACAAGACAAGATTTACAATGGAATAAAACCAAACAACCTGAAAGGCCAGGGGGTCTGTATTTAATGAGATGATTAATTAAATTTACTGATATTTCCTTCCGAATCCACACTACCAATTTTTTTGGCAGGAACGCCAACTTGCAAACTATTATTTCCGACATCTTTAGTAACTACAGAACCTGCCCCAATTAAAGCGTCATGTTCAATAGTATTTCCACATACTATTGTACAATTTGCACCCAATGTTACACCATCTTCAATTATAGTTTTTTTATACTCACCGTTTTTTGGATAAAGACATCTAGGATTAATATCATTTGTTAATACACATGATGGACCAAAAAATACATTGTTACCTGCTGTGACACCTTTATAAATACTTACATTGTTTTGAACTTTACAACCATCACCAATTTCAGCGCCATCAGCTACAAATACATTCTGACCAATATTACAGTTTTTTCCTATTTTAGCACCAGAACATATATGTGTATAGTGCCATATCTTAGTACCTTCTCCAATAATTGCACCATTATCAACTGTAGCAGTTGGGTGAATATAAATATCTGAATTAGTGGTGCCTTTTTTTAGGTGTATCTCTATACCATTATTATCTAAACTTTTTTGCAATTCTGTCAATACTTTTACAGTACGCAAACCTTCTTCAGCATTTGTATAAGGTTCTATATTGTCAGCACAACATTCTTTAAAATGTTTACATTCAGCAAATAAAGGAAATTCATTAAAATATGAAAGTTCTTTTTCATTATTTTTAATAGCTACTGGATTCGAAGGAACTAATTCATTAGAAAATTTAATATATTCCGGAATGTGTTTTAATTTTTTTGTAACATCATCAAATACTAACATACCTTTTGTACCAACTACAGAAATTCTCTGTTCTTTATATGGACTAAGCCAATTTAAATTCAATGAAATATATTTATCTGAATACTTAAGAATACAATTTGTAAAATCGTGAACATTGGGTGTAATATGAGCGACACCATTACAAATTACAGAATCTGGTAATTCATCATTGCATAAAGATAATATTAATGAAATATCATGAACTCCAAAACTCCATAGTACATTTTCAAAAGTACGAAAAATACCTAGACTATATCTGTTTGCTACTATTTGTCTAATCTCTCCAATTGCACCAGAAGAAATCATTTTCTTCATTGCTTTTATTCCTGGATGATAATGTAAAAGACGACCTACCATTAATAATTTATTTTTTTCTTTAGCCAAATTTTTCAACTCTTCTGCGTGTTCTACAGTCAATGTAAAAGGTTTTTCAACATAAACATTTTTTCCTGCTTCAATTGCTTGTTTTGTGAATTTATAATGCATATGTGCTGGTAATGCAATACAAACACATGTTATTTCTGAATTATCAAGAATATCACTCCATTTTTGTGTGACACTTACTTCTTTATATTTTTGCTGAACATCTTGAAGGGCTTTCTTATCTATATCACAAACACTATGTAAAATATTTAATTTATCAAAATCTCTAATAAGGTTTTTTCCCCAGTATCCTCCACCAATAAGTCCTAGGTTTCTCATATTATATGTTGTATTGTTGATATTTTCTTAATATATTTTGCAAATTATAGGTATTAAAAATATCAATATCATATATATTAATGAATAGCAATATAGAAAATTTATATTTTGAAAATTTACATGTATCATCTGGTATAGATTTTTTTAAGAATCAAATACTAAAAACGCATAAAAATTTAAAACTTAGATATGATATTAATAAACCATGTGTATTTTTTGGTATCTATAATAATATAGATGTAAACCTTATCAGAAATCACAAATCATATGGAATGATTATTTTTGGAGGTTCTGACGTATTGTATAAATTTGTTTATAAATTCTTGAAGGAATTAGATTATAATAGATTCGTCCTGATATCACAATCAAAATGGATAACACAAGATTTAAAAAAATATGGATTAAAATCGTATCAAGTTCCGTGGTATAGTTTAGATAAGAGCAAATTTACACCAACCAAAAAAGGAAATAAAATATATGCTTATTGTCCAAATAGTAATCCATCATTTTATAGAATGGATATTATAGAAAAAATAAAATCCTTGACAGAATATGATATAATTATAGGTGATGGTACATTTGATTATTCAAAAATGCCAAATATATATTCACAATGTTTTATTGGTTTAAGATTATTACATCATGATGGATTAGGTAGTACTGTACAAGAGTTAGGATTAATGGGTATAAAATGTGTACATAATGGTAATACACCTTCCGGTATAAGTTATAAACATACAAATGATATTTTAAATGCTATAAATAATGAGGCAAAAAGTATAGGCACTACTGATTATAAATTAGCTGCAAGCGTTGATAAATTTTTAACAATAAATTCTAATTTTTTTAAACTAAGTAATTATTTCAAAAATACAATAAAGCATAATAAAGTTACTAAATTTCAATCACAGTTTACACAATTAATACATGTAAAAAATAGTAATTCACTACATATCACAAAAAAAACAAATAAATTATTATTTGATTTATAAAAATACATAAATATAAGATTTATAGTTATGTATAAATGAGCAATGAAGTCATTCAAATGTATGACCCTAAGCGTGAGTATAAAACACACCAGGTTGAATTAGATGCTGCTATCAATTGTGTATTGAAACATGGATTGTTTATCAATGGTCCTGAAACTAAATCATTAGAACGAGAATTAGAGAGATTTGTAGATGTGAATCATGCAATAACTGTTTCAAATGGAACAGATGCATTGAAGGTAGCTTTATTAGCAGTAGGTGTAAAACCAGGTGATGAAGTAATAACTGTAGCTCATACATGGATTTCAACTGTAGAAGTAATATCACTTATTAATGCCAAACCTGTATTTTGTGATATATGTCCCGATACGTTTAATATGGACCCTAACAAATTAGAAAAATTAATTACAAATTCGACAAAAGCTATAATGCCTGTAAGTTTATATGGTCAACCATCTGATATGAATGCTATAAATGACATTGCCGCAAAATATTCCATACCTGTTATAGAAGATGGGGCACAGAGTTTTGGTGCAAAATATTGTGATAAACGTAGTGGAAATCTCTCTACAATAGGAACAACAAGTTTCTTTCCAGCCAAACCATTAGGTGGATATGGTGATGGTGGTGCTATGTTTACAAATGATGATGAATTGGCGGATAAACTAAGAAAAATAAAAAATCATGGTTGTTTAAAACGATTTCAACATCAATATATTGGTATGAATGCTAGAATGGATACATTGCAAGCAGCTATTATTGGAACAAAATTAAATTGGTATGAAGAAACAATGGCAGCAAGACGAAAATGTGCTGAATACTATAACAAAAATATAAAAAATGAAGAATTATTGGTAACATTACCAAAAGTTAGAGATGATTGTGAAAGTGTATGGGCCCAATATTCACTACTGGCATCAACACCACATGTTAGAAATTTATTAGTAAATCATTTACGTAAAAATAAAGTTAATGTGGGTATATTTTATCCAGTGCCATTGCATTATCAAGAATGTTTTGAATATTTGAATTACAAAAAAGGAGATTTACCCGTGACAGAAGATGTGTGTTCTCGAGTATTTAATTTACCATGTTATGGTGAATTAAAAAAAAGTGAACAAGATTATATAATAGAAGTATTGCATAGTGGAATGGAAGAATTTACTGGAGATTTGAGTTAATCATCCCTCATAGTATCACGTTCTTTTACAACGCCATTTAATACACTACATGGAACATCTTCACGTCTCATCATAGCAAGTAAAGCAGAAGTATCTTTAGGAAAGCAAGCACCACCATAACTCAATTTACCATCAGGTCCAGGTACATTAGTATGCCTAGGATTAATCCATTTATTACCTAACATTAACTTTTTTACATTATTAAAGTCAACGTTAAGTTTTTTACACATCAAATAAAATTCATTGAATATCTGAATCTTAGTTGCATAAAATGTATTTACAAATATCTTCATACTTTCACTTTCATTACTAGTGCATTTTATTATCTCAGCATTTGGATAGTACTCATTGTAAAATTTGTAAACAACATTATAATCATCATCATCGACATTATTTGCTAATCCTAGTATTATTCTAGGTTGGTTATGAAAATCGTGATAAGCAGTTCTAGCAGTAAGAAATTCTGGATTATGTATAAATTTTAAATTTGTAAACTTAGAACTTAATGCTTCAGTTACTGTAGGTTCTACAGTAGATTTAATAACAATAATTCCAGTATATTTATTTGTATTTAAAAACTCACATACTTCATTAAGGCTAGATTTATTATACTCTTCAGTTTTATCACTATAAAGTGTTGGTAAAGCGAGAAAGCATAATTCAGAATTTAAACATTGTTCAATATTTCCCATTCCACCATTTTTATATTTATCATAACCATAAACATTTGCACCTTTTTCTGTGAAACTTTTAAACATAGCTCCACCAACAAATCCTAGACCAATAATTGAGACTCTGTACATTTTATAATACAAGAGGTATAATTATGTTTAAATATAAATAATTAAAAATCTACATCAAAAGAATCAAATACTTCTTCTGATTTTACACCAGAACTTAGGCTATAATCACCAACACGTTTCTCGAAAAAGTTGGTTTTACCATCAAGAGATATCATCTCCATAAAATCAAAAGGATTCGCGGAATTCCAGATTTTTTCATATCCTAACTGAGTTAATAATCTATCTGCTACAAATTCAATGTATTGAGCCATAAGAACACTATTCATACCAATTAATTTGCATGGAAGTGCTTCACATATAAATTCCTTTTCGATAGCAACTGCGTTTTTAATAATATCATGTACTTTCTTTTTCTTAGGTTTCTTAACGAGTTTTGTGAAAAGAAGTATAGCAAAATCTGTGTGCATGCCCTCATCACGAGCAATTAGTTCATTAGAAAAAGTTAATCCTGGCATTAATCCACGTTTTTTGAGCCAGTAAATACTACAAAATGAGCCAGAAAAAAATATTCCTTCGACACAAGCAAAAGCTATTAATCTTGTTGCAAAACTTGAACGTTTATCTTCAATCCATTTAATTGCCCAATCTGCTTTCTTTTTCACACAAGGAAAATTATCTACTGCCTTGAATAATTTATCTTTTTCACGTTCTTCTTTAATGTATGTATCAATTAACAACGAATATACTTCACTATGTATATTTTCCATCATAAGTTGGAATCCATATGCAGCACGAGCTTCAGGCAATTGAACATCAGACATGAAGCGTTGTCCTAGATTTTCTAGGACAATTCCATCTGACGCGGCGAAAAATCCTAATACCATTTTTATAAAATATTTTTCATTATCATTTAAGCTTTCCCAATGTTTCGAATCTTTTGAAAAATCAATTTCTTCAGCCCTCCAAAAGCAATCCATTTGTTTTTTGTAGGCTTTCCAAATACTATCGTCTGATAATGGAAACATAACGTAGCGATGGGGGTTTTCAGTGAGTAAAGGTTCTTGCATAATTTTCGACATCCTAAATAATATTGGTATAGATTTAAATATTATTCAAATAATATATTATTACACTACATTCTGGTCTTAATACTAATAAAGTAATTGGCATTATTAACTACATAATTGGAAAATATTACATAAAAATTAATTGTTTTTAGTATATAAGAACAATGAATATTGCAACAAGAGATATGATTATCGCATCATTACAGTCAGAGATAGATGTAACCAAAAGTGAAATAATGGAACAATTGCAAGATATTGGAGAGATTCAGCATGAAAATGAATTTTTATCTGAAATAACTGAAGACTATAAAAAATATCATGACCACATGATTAAACAAAAAACAGATGAAAAAAAACATTTAGAAATGTTAGTGAATTATTTAGAAAAATCTTTAAATGAATCAGGATTAACTGAGAATATAATGGAGCATGTAAAACATGAACAGAACCGCATTTTAGATAAGTTAAATAATATTAAGGGCAGTCTTGATGAAATGATTTCTAATGATAAATTAAACAATGAACAATAGTAAAATACAAAAGGTAAGAAATGCAATTATTGATATGGAAAAAGCTTTAGATACAAATGCCAAACAAAAAAAAGCTAATAATGAAAAAATACGAAAAATGACACAGCGTTTAAAAGCATGTAAAGCCAATATAAAACAACATGTTGAAATGTTGAGAGATACACGAGACGCTTTACTTAAAAATAAATTATCAACCGATTTAATGGTGCAATCAGATGCTTTTGAAAATGTTGATGAATTTGCTCAACATATAAATTTTGTATTTGATTCACTTATTAGAAATGCCGAAACTATTTTAGAAGATTAAGAAAAATATACAGATATATATATATATATATAATGAGTAACGCTCCAGGAAAAGTACCCAATAATGCACTCAATAATGCCTTTAATCGTATTGGACAATTGGCAAATCGTGTTGGAAGATTCGCAGAATCGCAAAAAGATTTTGGAGGTAAAGTTGATGCAAAAGCTCAAAAGTTGCAAGATATTATTAGAAAATTACAAAATTGTAGAGAACAAATTCGTGCTTTACGTGCTGATGTACAAGATTGCAATGAAAGACTTAATGCACAGAGAGCCGCTGCTGAAGGCGCTGCTGCTGCTTCTCGTCAAGATGCTGCCGCTGCTATTGAAGCAGCGAAACGTGGTGCTAAACAAGCATGTCGTGATGAATCAGCTGGGCAACTTAATGCAGCTGCCCAGAGATTTGAAGATATAGCAAATGCACTTGAAGGTATTGGTGCTCAAATGCAAACTATCGATAATTTAAATTTAGGTGAACTAGAACGTCAAGTAGATGAGATATGTGGCGCTGCTGGTGGTAAAACTTATTCAAATGCGGTAAGTGGAAATGAAAGTGAAAATAATAGAGTAAATCGTGGTAAAATGGCGTCAGGTAAATACCCGGGCGGCATGTCGAATGGTGATTTCCCACCATTGAGTGGAGGATACAGATATGGAAAAGCTGGAAAAGTTGGAAGAAAAACTAGACGTAAAAATAAAGGTAAGCGCAGCAAAAAGAAGCAGTCAAAAAAAAGAAGAAGAAAATAATTTAGCATTTTTATATAAAATATTTTGTATATATATAAATGAGTCCTAAGTCAATCCCAGGAGCAGTTAAAGGAGCTGTAGCTTTAGCCAAAAAAGAAATAGGTCGTGCTGGTGCGTCCACAGAAAATGTTTTGGTCCATGCTGCAAAAAAAGCTTCAAAAGTTAGCAATCTTGCAAATAAGCCAGTGGGCATGGTTACAAATCTTGCTGTAAAGGCAACCAAACAGGCATCAAGTGTTGTAGGTGGAAAACGTAAGACACACAAAAAACGTCACAAGAAACGTAAGAGTCATAAGAAGAGTCACAAGAAACGCAAGAGTCACAAGAAGAGCCACAAGAAGCGTAAGAGCCACAAGAAGCGTGGAAAGAAATCTCGCAAACATTAAATAATTTCACAAAAAATTTTATTTTATATTTAATATATAAAATGAAACTCAATATGAAAAGTTTGTTGAAAAACAAGTATGTTTTGTACGCTGTTTCGGCACTTGCTGCCATTAATGTTTTAGGATATTTGAGCATTGGTTCGGTTGAATGTTTGGCTGTTTTTGCTGCCTCAGTATTGGCATGCCAGCAGTACAACAAAAACATGATTGTATGCTTGCTCGTAGCACTTTTTGCTGCTAATGTTGTTTTTGGATGTGGTCGCATCAAGGAGAATTTTGAAGGTATGTCTGAGAAACATCATGGAGAACTGGAAAAAGCTAAAAGAGGTGCAGTGAAAGCTGGTAAAAAAGTGATTCACTATGAAACAGAAGACGATGCTAAACATCTCGGAGAGCAGGCGAAATTCATAAGCGAGTTAGAAAAAGCCAACTAATAAGACAACAATATAATTTTATTTTATATACAAAATATATAAAATGAAACTCAGTGTAGCATCATTATTAAAGAACAAATATGTACTTTATTTAGTATTATTTATGGCTATTACAAATGTTTTGGCATTGATTCAGCGACGTGATTTTGAGTCATTAACCATGATGATTGCAATAGGTATTTTAGCATCACACTTTAGTAAAAACATGGTTATTGTATTGGCCAGTGCAATTCTAGGTTCATCAATTGTTACTGGAAGTGTGTTGGCAAGAAGTCTTTTTGGTATGCGTGAAGGTATGGATAATAAAGACGAGGAAGGTGAAGAAAAAGAAGCAAGTAAAGAGGAGGAGGACGCGTGTAAAAAACATACCGATAAAGACAAATGCCCAAAAGAGTCTTGTGCGTGGGATAAAGACCAAAAACGATGCGCAAAAAAAGAGGGATTTGGACAAAATAATGTTCCTGAAAGTAAGCCAGCATCATTAGGAAATGATGATGATGAATCCGACGGTAAAAGAATTGATTATGCCGCCACATTGGAACAGGCATACGATAATCTCGAAAAAATGTTGGGAAGTGATGGATTAAAAGGCTTGACTAATGAAACAAAACAACTTGTTGGACAACAGCAAAATTTGATGAAAACACTAACCAATATGGGCCCAATACTTAATAATGCAAAAGATACATTGAAAGATTTGAACTTACCAAATGTAGGACAATTGGAAACTATGATGGCAAAATTGGGAAAAAAATAAGTAAATAAAATTGAATATAAAAAATTCATTTTTATTTAATATAAAAAAGACAAATGACAAGAAAAACAAAAATTGCGTGGGCAGAGACTCTGCATAATGCGTATAATGCTTTAGTTGCTGGAGATGTTATATATAACAATAGAAATGAATTAATATGTACAGCATTGGATTGTAGATATCGTTGTACGGAAACATCTCCAGGAGGCGTAAGGATAAAACTACAAAAAGAAATGAAAGAATGTTGGTTATCGGGAAATCTAAAAAAAAGAGATAATAAGTGGATTATTGCAGAATCATGTAGAATACACGAGTAAAATTATAAATATAGTAAAAAATAAATATTATATATATAATGCCAAAAAAATGTCCACCAGGTGTATTTTGTATTGAAAATATGACATTAGTATTACTACTATTTTTTATAGCTTTAGGAATATATTTATTTTATGTTTATAATCCACCAAATTCAGGAAGAACCGTAATTTTGCAACAACCATCATTGAAAAGAGATTTTATGCCACGTTTTTCATCTTTTTTTACAAGAAGAACAGGTGATGTTTTAATGAATCCTCATGTACCACCATTGAAAAGAAATCACTATTTTACATCAAGTACAGACCCTAGAGATGTGCCTATAAATATGCCAACGCGTGGCATGCCTTCTTCGTATGGACAAGTAGGTATTTTAACACGAATTAATGGCGCAGAAACAATTTTACCACTAATGGGGCGTGCGTTACATAGAAATCGCAATAAATGGCAATATTATACAATGGGTTCACAAAACAATGCAATTAAGCTGCCAGTTAGTAAAAATGGCAAAAGTTGTACGTCAGAGTATGGTTGCGATGAATTAATGAATGGGGACACAATTTATGTAGAAGGATATAATGATGCCTTCAAAGCTACAATTTACGAAAATGATTCTCCTGTATATATTCCATATTTGTAAGTATTTAAAATACTTAATATTTATTTATATATATAATGATTAGTGGTGTTTTGGCGAAAACTGAAAATTCTCCAGTTTTAAACTCGCTACTGTTAAATAATACGGGTGTAAGTGAACATGAAGAAAAAGTAAAAAAAGATTTAGATGGTTGGATAAATCGTTTAGAAGAAATAAAAACAATAGAATTGGGTGATAAATTGGGGCAGAATTCTACAGGTAATTATTATTTATTTAAGAATGGATGGCTTCAAAAAGGATGGCGTATGGTGTATGGAGAAAACAGAGAATATACGTTTCAATATTTAGATAAAGATTTTACAGAATTTATGCGTTTTTTAGACGAAGTAATAAAGACTAAAAATACTTATTGTAATTGGAATATGAGATTATTAATTAAAGAAGTTACTCAATTAATTGATGATATTACACCAGGATTATATAATTTAAAAAAAACTTATCCGGAAGAGAAAAAATTAGTAGCAAAAATAGATAGTATAATAATAACATTAATAGATTTTAAAGATAAAACAAGAGTTCCACAAAATACAATATTGAGGCATAGAGCTTTAAGCGAATAATTAAATTGTATATACAAAATTTAATTATTTAAGATAATAATTGTGTGAATGAGTCTTCTGGTGAGTCACCAATTTTCCCAGTTACCACAACCTGTGCGGGATTTTTCTTAATGTTGGCTCTGATTTGAACCCATTTATCTTTACCAATTTCTATTTTTTTACTAGCTTCAGCCGCATCACCGTCATCATCGTCAGCTATTTTTT
>JAAHTH010000783.1_pt1 | contig 29755 bp, 20 predicted proteins | sample 6116091 | NCBI WGS metagenome assembly JAAHTH01 (sample SAMN13939990, study PRJNA603662) | sponge metagenome | isolation source: marine sponge | host: Mycale hentscheli | place: New Zealand | collected 2006
GCAAATCAAGGATCGACAGGCAAAGCGTAACCAGTTCGAAGCAAAGCTGCAAAAGACACAACAGAAAATTCAGGCTGCCAAGGCTAATATTCAGAAGCACGAACGGAATATCACAAAGTTTCAAGCAAAAATTGAGCAGGGTGATCAGCAGATTCAAGTATTGCAGCAAAAGACGCGAAACAAGCAGCAGCGCCTAGCAAAGGTTAAAGGCAATACTCAAAACCTGAAGCAAGCTCTGCAAGTGGCTCGTACGAAGCAACAAAATGCTCAAACTGCGCTCGATGCAGCTCAAGTAAAGGTTGCTTTAGTACAGCAACGTGTAGACGACCTTACTCAGCGTTTGCAAGCACGCCGCACTGACCTACAAGCAACTCGTCAACGTGTAAAAAAACTGAAAACTCGTATTCAAAACTTGGAAGCGAAGGTTCAAGAGTACCGAGCAACGATTGCTGATATCAAAACGAAGCTTCCCAATATGGCTGACCGTATTGCGAGACTACGCCAGAAAATTCAAAACAAGCGCCAGCGTTTGCAATCTCGCCGATTGGAGCAACCAGGATTGCGCACTAATCTGCAAGCAGCCACTCAGCGCGCACGAGCAGCTCGTCAAGCGGTTGCTGACCAAGAGCCAGTAGTTGCGAAAGCGCGTGAACGATTACGAAAGATTCGTCAACGTCTGCACAATACCAACGCTCGCCTAGTCAGTTTGCAGGACTCACGCACAAATGAAGTGGCTGCGGTAGCAGGTCTTCGTCGTCGAGCTGATAGTGCGAGTTCGCGACGGAACACTCTGCAAGCGTCACTTGCTTCTGAGCAAAGTCGTTTGGCTGGCTACCGTGACTTGCTCATTGATTCTCAGGCTCAACTGCCTCGTGTGCAAAGTGCCCGTGCGCAACGCCGCTCAGAGATGGATCTAGCGCAAGCTGATCTGGATGCGAAGAGAGCAGAAGCGGAAGTGAGAGAGGCTCGTGTGGCGGAAGTTCAGCGCTATATTCGGTTAGCTCGTGAACGTATGTCGGTCGTGGCTTCCGCGCACGGTAACCAAGACGGCGACAAAGAAGGTCGCTTTGTCGGAGCCGAAGAGGGGGAGCGTGATGGTCGAGCTCAGGGTGCAGCCGATGGTTCAGCTGCTGGTACAGTGGAAGGTAAGAAGCGGGACTATGAACTTGGCTACACTGAGGGCAAAAAACGCGGTACAAATGAGGGGCGCGCGGAAGCTACTACGAAAGCAGAAGAAGACGGTTTAGTAGCAGGCTCGAGAGAAGGTCGCACCGACGGCTTAAAGGTAGCGCTCGCTAATGGTAAGACCGATGGTCTCACCGAAGGTGAGACAAATGGTTCGGATCAAGTTGCCTACCAAAGTGGATACACAGAAGGTTCGCAGCGCGGCATATCGAAAGCTACAAAGGATGCGGCTCCAAAGGAGCAAGAGGGATATGAGGCGAAGGAGCAAGAGTTCCGTAACGCTCCATTAGAAAATGTGGTTTTGAAGACAGGCTTTGCTGGCCTTCAAGCTTCACATTCGGATAGCGGTCGTGACCTCTTCTATAACCCTCGTCGTAGCGAGTCTGATTATCCGCACCCGATCGTTTTCTCTTTCTATATCCGCCATTACTCAGAGGCTTACAGAGAGACTCTCGATCGTGTTTACGCGAAAGTATACGCTTCGACTTATGAAGGCTTTTATCGCACACTCTTTGAAAATAAGCGTGCCGAAGCTTTAGCGCAGAGCTATCCAAGCGAGAGGGCTCGTGGTGATCAGGAGGCGTATGCACGTTTCTACAAAGAAACGTACGATCTGGTTTACGCGGAAGAATACGCGATCCGTTATCAAAAACACTATGACCTAGCCTACGCGGAAGCGAAAGTAGATGAACTGGAATACAACCGTGGATTTACCGAAGGCAATGCGGTCGGTTCGGCGAAAAAAGGTCGTTTAGAAGGTTACAGTGAAACCTATGCAGGCAATATTGAGCGCCTACGTGAAGAAGCTTTCACCCGAGGCTCAGACAGGGCAGAAAAACTCTACACTGAAAATCCTGTGATTGAGGTAGTTCCAGAATCACTTCAGCTGGTGGACATGAATGGTGACGGGATCTTTATGCCGACGGAATTTTTTTACACAAAGCTAGTTGTTAAGAACTACGGCCTTGTGGCGAAAGACGGGTTGAAGTCTCGTGTAGCTACTCGTAGTCAAGGTATTGAAATTCCGAATGCGGAGATCGATGCACCTTCCGTTCCAGGACAATCACAAGCAACTATCCTTGGATTGGGACTGGGTAAGATTGTAGCAAATGCTGCTCCAAGCAGAGCGTTCGCTGTGGATTTTGCTCTGCTGGAAGCGGGGAGCCGCACCACTCTTGTGGAGGATCGTTTCTCTGATGAAATCTCCTTCCCAACCGTTAGTGGTGTCCAAGGCTTTGATGGAGTTTTGATTCCAGGTGTACGCAACGTATTAAAAATTCGTGTTCACAATAGATCGAACCTTGCACAAACACTCACAGTGAGTCTGGACACAGATTTCTTGATAGTGGATGTGGAGCAGACATCTGCTGAGATCACAGTTCCTGCGAAATCTTATGGCCTAGCTAGCTTTGCAGTTAAGTCTAAGACAGCTGGAACGGGTGATTTTGCAGACGTTCGTTTGTTCTTCTCAGTGAAGAAGGATGCTGTGAACTACGCAGCTCCATTTACGATCGATGCGACACTCATGCAGCGCCATCGCACCACACCAGGATCGATAGGTCTACTCTTGAGTGACTCATTCTCTGGTCAGAGTACACAGGCGATCTACAAAGCAATGCTCAATAAGCTAGACACTTGGGATATGCGTGCAGTTGTGGATGGACCGATTTCTGGTTCTAGCGGCGGAGCAGCGCTTGCGCCATACTCGAAGAAGCTGGTTGTTCTTGTTGCATCCGAAACTTTGGAACTGGATAGAGCCGCTGTAGTTAGTCTGAAGGACCATGTCGCTCGTGGCGGAGCTTTGATGGTATTTGGCTCGCAGATGGAGGAATCTAGAGCCCTGGTTCACTTTGGTGTCGAACTCGGAATCTCCAGTGCACGCACTTTTGCAGCACGTGGTGATGTCGAAGGTGCAGGCGACTTAAGTGGCGTTGCTGGCTCAGTCGATGGCCTAGTAGCCGCCTTAACGAAATTTAATGCGGATGTACTAGAGGTATTAAAAGTGAATAGTGAGGTTGTTGGAACTCTGAATGCGTCTGGCGCATTAGGCTCTAACGCACTGAAAATTGGTGTAGCGATTGGTGTAGATGCAAATGCATTGAGTGTGGATACTATCCATTCAATCTTTGCGAAGCTTCAGTCGATTGGCTTGGGCTTTGATGAGAAGCTTGCAGCATCATTACAAGACGCAACTGTATTTGGCACTATTCAGGGTGATCTACTTCGAGAGATCTCTACCGTTGATAAGAATGAAAGCACTCGCTGGTTTTCTAAGAAGAAGAAAAAGACAAAGATCTATCGTGCAATCCAGTTCTTTTTAAACTTGGATGAAAACGATCCAGCTGCTGTAGCCTTCACGGAAGCCTATGATGATGTATGGGCTGCGATGAAGCGCATGAAGAACTCTACTTGGGAGCGGAAAGCCCTTCGTAGAATTCTTAAGCACGCCTGGGTAGATGGTAATCCGTGGAGATCACGCTACTGCCGCGGTTCACGCAATGTTGGCGGAGATATGTGTAATAGCGATCTCTAAAGGAGCGAGGAGAGGGTGCGCTAAAATGCTCAAGAAGGAACACAAGGGAGGTTTTCATTACCACCTCCCTTGGATCTTCTTCGTTCGTGCCCTGACCTTGTGGCTAGTGTTGGGTTTGGGGGGTTCAGGCTTCTTAGCTGCTACTGAGAGCGCTCAAGGGGCGATATCCGGCAGCGGAGAGGAGCTAGCCAAAGACAACGGACTGCGGAAGACTCCAAAAAAAGTTCAAATTGCTGTCTTTGATTCTGGCAAAGGGTCTAGTCACGAAAGCAAAGTAACTGCCCTATTGAAGCGTGCTCTAAAAGACTGCGCCGATTGTGAGTATAGAGCGTATCCAATTTATAATTGGAGCGGCGAACTGTCGGTAGGGCGCTTTTTATCTGCACTCACTCGAGCTAAAGAGTTTGCAGACATTTTGCATTTTTCTTGGAATATTGAACGCAGCCCCAAGACAGCGGACATTGAAGAAATGCTGCAAAAAATGGCCAAGCAGGGAAAGATCATTGTCGCCGCAGCAGGCGAGTCGACAAAACATGGCCGCAAAATTTTAAAGTTAAGTGAAACTGTGATGGGTAAAGTGCCAGGAGTCTTTTTGATTGGCGAGTTAAGCCCGAGAGGCTGGCTAAGTTTACAATCCAATTACGGAGATGAACTCTTTACCGCATTGCCCGCACCGCCAGGAATGCGTGGTTCTAGTTTTTCATCGGTCGCCTTTACTGGGAAATTGGCACAGGTTTTAGGGAAGTATAAGCCCGATTATCTTTTACAAAAAATACGAATCAATCGACAAAAGAGTACAACGTTGTGGCCGCGTTTAGACAGGCTTTTTGAGGCAATCTAGTTGGAGCCCTTTTCTATTTTTTGAGAATTTTTTCAGACTGAATCGCAACCGTGCCAGAGATATCCTGAAGATGGTCAAATTGTTCTAGCTTGCGAGCAATATTCTCGTTGCCTTTTAGCTCGATCGTTAAGACTGGTACTCGCCGTTCCGCCCACATATACCTACCCATGGACCCAGGGTAATTTCCAAGGGAGAACCAACGAAGCGGCTTGAAGTTCGGAAACTGCATTCGCGGTCCATCAAAGTCTAGGACACCGTATGGTGTGTGGATTGAGATAATAAACCCAGGCTTAAAGTCGTCGATATGGGTGATAGCGCATTTCGTCTCTGGTTCCGAGCCAGCAATCTTCCCTGGAAAGCGTCGTGGGTCACTTTTTTTGGCCTTCCATCGCGCAGCAGATTCTTTTTTCCAGTTTTTTGTTGGGAAATTTCGATTCAAATCAATCTTATTCGCATTCATACGAGTCTTAGCACGCCAGCCATCCGGGTTTAACACTGGAACCACTCGCCAAGAGTTTCTCGGTTCAATCTTATTTAATCGCTCCATCCAAAGACGTGCAACTGACCCACTTGGTCCTTCATCACCGTGAATTAATGCAAATACAAGAATACGTTTGCCACGTTCATTGCTAGACTTCGCGTCGAAATGATAAATTGGTGTGCCTTTGACTGAATAGCAAGCGCCAAATATTTCCACCCTTGCGCAAGCGCTTTCGATTTCTTTCTTTTCACGCCCTTCTAGGCTCTCCATATCTTTCAAACATTGCTTTCGCGCCAATTCGACCTTTTTTACGTTCTCCATTGGGGTCTTTGGCTCAGTATTCTTCTCTATGGTTCCTTCACTTGTTGTAATGTTTTGGCTCATTGCGTGATTGATTATTGTTACAGGCTCACTGGATGAACTCTTAACGGCCTCATCCGACTGTGAACAAGCGCTAGAGGAAATCACAGCCAGTACTGCAATAGCGGTTCTTACTGGTGAGATGGCTGGCTCCTTTCTAGAATTCAAACAGGTATCCTTGCACTTGCCCCACTAGACATATCATGCGGCCCCCATTATCCATCAGTTACGATACAAAGGTCAAAGAATTTCAGGTGTTTAGAATTTTGACCGTGTTTGAGTTGGGAGCACTACTTTGTTAGAGTAGACACTGTGCAGGGAGGTTGCGATAGGACTTCGTGATGGTTTTCGCGCATGGAGGCTAATGTGAAACAAGGCTTTATTCAAAAGTGTAAACTTTTCTTATACTTGTCGTTGATTCCTGTCTTGGGGGGCTTCTCTGTGTCCTCCTGTTCATCTAGCCGAGAAGCAGCAGAGAAGAACATGGATGATCCGCAGTATGTTTATTCCAGTGAGGAATTTGGGAAGCTAACTTGGGATGACGTGGCTGCATCTCTAGATATTCCTCGCGAGGATATTCAAGCAGTTACGGCGAACTTGGCTGGTGTGATGCGCTACGGGAAAAACTCCCGTTATTATGAAGCACTTTGCGTTAAACACCCAGAGCGATGCATAGCTCTGGATGAATACATCGGAGACAGCGAAGCTGCTTACCAACGTCGTAAGGAAGCCAGGCGTGAGCGTAGAAAATTACGTCGACGTCTTCACTTAAAGTCAAAAGCGATTGGTTGGGCTCAGCGCTCCCTAGATGTAAGACGGATTATTCGTGGTCTCCGTATTCGCTCGGAATCTGAATACAAGAGATTAGCAAAGAAGGCAGTCACAACAACGGCGTGCCCAAGAAGTCTATCAGCAGCTTTGTCAATGCGGGCGTCGAAGTACTTTCCAAAGAAATGGGCCTTCGATCTGGCTAAGAAGTTGTTTGATCATGCGCAATCATGTTTAGAGAATAGTCATCCTTCCTGGGAATCCCTGCATCTTCGACATGGTCTATATGCAGTGGAGGCAGGTGATTTCGCTAGAGCAGAACGATTGTTTGTTGCCTCTATGGATGGGGTGACTCGGAAGGAGCGCTATCGTGCCCTCTATTGGTTGGGTTGGATGAACCATAAGCAAGGCATGAGTAAAGAGGAGAACCGTCCCTGGCAATTACTGGATGCTCAGTATCCTCTCTCTTACTATTCCATTGTTGCTCGAAATGAATGGGGGCAGGATTCCTTGTCAGTAATTCCAGAGCGTGGACCCTATGAGTTATGGAGAGAGTCGAAGGCGTATCCAGCGATGAATGGCCGTATACGCTGGTTGGAGGCTTTACACTTGGCAGGTAAGAGCCGGGAGGCTGTTCGTTGGGTAGAGTGGATGAAGCGAGAGGCGAATAAGCTGGAAGTGCAGACTTTGCACTACGTATCTGCATTGCTTCTAAAAGAGCATGACTATCGCCAGAATATATCTTGGTTAATTTCTTACTATCGGGCACACCCAGATCGAGTGTCTCGCCGTGGGTTGCGAGCCTTATATCCCCGACCATTCTTTGAAAATGTACACGAGGAGTCCAAAGATAAGATTCATACTAATCTAGTGATGAGCCTGATTCGACAAGAATCGGCATTTGACCCAAAAGCGGTTTCGCCGGCTCAAGCAAAGGGGTTGATGCAGATTATTCCACGGACGGCTCGTCAGCTAAAGCGCGGAGGGCACCGTCAGTTATTCGACCCGGAAGCTAATACGGAGATGGGTGTGAGATATCTTGTAAACCTGGCTCGACGTTTTGATTCTGAAGTAGAGCTGGTTTTAGCCGCCTATAATGCGGGTCCACGGCGGGTGAATCACTGGCTGGAGCGCTTCCCAAAAAGAGACAATCCTCTGCTTTGGAATGACCTTATTCCATTTACGGAAACCCGTAATTATGTGGTTAGTATTCTTCGGAATAACTACTGGTATGAAAAGCTCTATGGCCCGCTTGATATTGACCATGCCTCAGTTCTGGCTTCTAAGCGGGTCATGAAGCTTACCAATACAGATCATGAAGCTTATCACAATAATTGATTTCAGATCGTCTGCAAAATATTTTGGGTTGCCTACAAAATGTCCGGGTCGGAAAAGCCCATGTCGTTATGTTCGTAAACTTCGCCGGTATGGTTCATTGAATAGTGAACTTTTTCTTTGCCATCATTCATAATGGCATTAATCAAATAGGCTCGTTCGTTGGAGTCCATTGTAATACTAATATTGTCATCACAAGCTAGATAGGTATTGAGGTGCTTTTTCACTGTTAGGTATTTGCCATGCTTCATATAGGTATATTTCTGGCGATTAAAAATATGGTGTAGGCATTTATCCAGAATCTGGTCTTCAGATTTCGTGGCCACTCGCGTGAGCATATTGTCCATATCTTTTATCTCATCTGAGGTACTGCCAAAGATGGAGCCATTGGCGCAGCCAGTGAGCAATGAGGTAATGCTAATTAGGCAAATGACAAATAAGCGGTAAATTTGCATCGAGCACCTCCTGTCGACGATTGTATCGGAATTCTTGGGTTTAGCAAAACAGAGGATATAGGATTATGTGAGTTATGTAGCGTAATGCCCCGCGCGTTGGCGCTCTCCCTTTACATATTGCTTCCCTCGGGATATGCAAAAGGCACTTAGAGTAGTGCCCACCGCAAGGGGACTCGCCCAGAGAGGGAGCTCACCCAGAAAGAGGGAATTCACCCAGAAAGAAGACCAGACACCCATGGAAAAAATCAGAGTAGTTAATCCAGTAGTGGAATTAGATGGCGATGAAATGACTCGCATCATTTGGAAGTTTATTAAGGATAAGTTAATCCTGCCTTATGTCGACCTCGACATTAAATATTTTGATCTGGGTATGGAATATCGGGACGAAACGGATGACCAAGTAACGATTGATGCCGCCAACGCGATCAAAGAACACGGCGTTGGCATCAAGTGTGCGACGATCACCCCGGATGAAGCACGGGTAGAAGAGTTTAAGCTAAAGAAAATGTGGCGCTCTCCAAACGGCACGATTCGAAATATTTTGGGCGGTACGGTTTTCCGTGAGCCGATTATTTGTAAAAATGTACCTCGGTTAGTTCCAAACTGGACGGATCCAATTTGTATTGGACGTCACGCGTTCGGTGATCAATATCGAGCAACGGATTTTCTTACTAAAGGACCAGGAAAGCTAACGGTTAAGTTTGAGCCTGAAAGTGGCGATACACAAGAATTTGAAGTCTATAACTTCGAAGGCAATGGTATTGCGATGGCTATGTATAATACGGATGAATCTATTAAAGGCTTTGCTCGCTCTTGTATGAATATGAGTCTTATGAAAGGCTGGCCGTGCTACCTTTCTACGAAGAACACGATTCTCAAGAAATACGATGGTCGCTTTAAAGATCTTTTCCAGGAAGTTTACGATAAAGAGTATAAAGCAAAGTTTGAAGAGAAGGGCCTTACTTACGAGCATCGATTAATTGACGATATGGTTGCGGCAGTTCTAAAGTGGAATGGAAATATCGTTTGGGCTTGTAAGAACTATGATGGTGACGTTCAGTCCGATACGGTTGCACAAGGCTTCGGTTCACTCGGACTAATGACTTCAACATTGCTCACTCCAGATGGAAAGACAATGGAGGCGGAAGCAGCGCATGGCACAGTGACTCGTCACTACCGCCAGCACCAGCAAGGTAAAAAGACTTCGACAAATCCGATTGCTTCCATCTTTGCTTGGACTCGTGGCTTGGCTTTCCGCGGAAAATTGGATAATAACCAAGACCTGATCAGTTTCGCTAACGCACTCGAACAAGTGTGTATTGAAACGGTTGAAGCTGGCCAGATGACGAAAGACTTGGCGCTTTGTATCCATGGTAAGGACTTGAACGAAAGTCACTACCTCACTACGGAGGATTTCCTAGAGGCTCTCGACACGAATCTACAAAAGAAGTTGAATAATTAGAGAGGAATCTTTCAAGATGGGAAAAAGAGCAAAGATCTCTATCGTTGGCGCTGGATTTGTTGGTTCTACAGCAGCGCATTGGGCAGCTTCGAAGGAACTCGGAGATGTTGTATTAATCGATATTAATAAAGGCGCAGCCCAAGGTAAAGCGCTTGACCTAATGCAATCTGGCCCAGTGGAAGGATTCGATTCTTTCATTCAAGGCGGTTCGGATTATTCACTTACGGCGGATTCCGATGTTGTGATTATTACAGCTGGACTTCCGCGTAAGCCTGGCATGAGCCGCGATGATCTGCTAGCGACGAACGCTAAAATCATGAAGGACTGTGCTGGCCAGGCAGCGAAGCACTCACCAAATGCAGTGCTAGTTATTGTTTCCAATCCGCTAGATGCTATGTGCCACGTTGCTTTTAAGGAATCAGGGTTTCCACGCGAACGTGTAGTTGGGATGGCTGGAATTTTGGATGCTGCACGCTTTGCGACTTTCATTGCGCAAGAATTGAATGTTTCTGTCGAAGACGTAAAGGCTTTCGTATACGGCGGCCATGGTGACACCATGGTGCCAATGCCTCGCTACGTAACAGTTGGTGGCATCCCTTTGACTCAGTTAATGGAAAAGTTCAAGATTGATCAATTGGTAGACCGCACTGCTAAGGGGGGTGCTGAGATCGTGGGCCTACTGAAGACAGGCTCTGCTTATTACGCACCTTCCGCGTCTGCTGTGGATATGGCAGAAGCGATTATTAAGGATAAGAAGCGCATTGTTCCATGTGCGTGCTTGCTGAATGGTGAGTATGGTGTTGACAAGACCTACGTTGGAGTTCTTGCAAAGCTAGGGAAGGGTGGCGTTGAGGAAATAATGCAGCTAGAAATGAACGATGAAGAAAAGGCTAGCTTCCAGAAGTCTGTTGATGCCGTGAAAGAACTTGTGGCAGCGATGGAAAAGCTTGGCGTGTAAAGATGTAAGACATAGCGAGAGAGGCACGTGACATGAATATACATGAATATCAAGGTAAAGAGCTCTTCCGTAGATACGGAGTTCCCACAGGGGAAGGGTACCCCGCATTCTCCGTAGACGAAGCGGTAGAGGTGGCTAAAAAACTGGATTGTGGCAAGTGGGTAGTGAAAGCGCAGATTCATGCCGGTGGCCGTGGTAAAGGTGGTGGTGTAAAACTGGCTTCTTCAATCGATGAAGTAAAGCAATACTCCGAAGCTATCCTCGGCATGCAACTTGTTACTCATCAAACTGGGTCGGAAGGTAAAAAGGTTAATCGTCTTTATATCGAAAAGGCAGGCTCAATTGCGAAGGAATTATACCTGTCGCTTCTTGTAGACCGCGCGACTTCTATGGTGACCTTTCTAGCTTCCACAGAAGGCGGTATGGATATTGAAGAGGTGTCTGCGAAGATGCCAGAAAAAATCGGACAGGTGTCGATCGATCCAGTACTTGGCTTCCACCCTTTCCATACCCGTCAATTAGCTAAAATTCTAAATTTTAAAGACAAGGACTTGCAGAAGCAAATCCATAGTTTTGGTAAATCGCTCTACACTATGTTCGTAGAAAAAGATTGTTCACTCGTAGAAATTAACCCACTTGTCATTACGGAAGACAATGAACTTGTCGCACTAGATGCAAAGATCAATTTTGATAGTAATGCAATTACACGACACAAAGATATTCTCGAAATGCGAGATATGGACGAGGAAGATCCTGCGGAAGTAGAAGCTTCCAAGTTTGGACTTTCTTATATCACCCTCGACGGGGAAGTCGGTTGTATGGTAAATGGCGCAGGCCTAGCAATGTCGACCATGGATATTGTGAAGCTAAATGGCGCGAGCCCAGCGAATTTCCTGGACGTTGGTGGTGGTGCCACGAAGGAAAATGTGACGGCCGCATTTAAGATCATCACTCGTGACCCAAACGTGAAGGCAATTCTCGTCAATATTTTTGGCGGCATCATGAAGTGTGATGTAATCGCTGAAGGTATTATCGCAGCAGTCAAAGATGTTGGTTTGAAAGTGCCATTGGTGGTTCGGCTGGAAGGTACGAATGTGGAAAAAGGAAAAGAGATTCTTAATGGTTCCGGTATGAAAATTATCGCAGCAGAAAGCCTCAAAGACGCGGGAGAAAAAGCTGCAAAAGCTGCAAAAGCTGCTCAAACTGCCCAATCTACGCAAACTGTGAAAGCTACCTCAGTTGCGAAAGGGGAAGTTTAATGTCAATTTTTGTGAACAGGAATACGAAAATCCTATGCCAAGGTATAACTGGTAAGCATGGCTCTTTTCATTCCGAGCAATGCTTGGCCTACGGAACACAACTTGTGGCGGGGGTAACTCCAGGCAAAGGTGGCGAAAAATTTATGGACAAGGTGCCAGTTTTTGACTCTGTTTATGAGGCAAAAGAAAAGACTGGTGCGACCGTATCGATGCTTTTTGTGCCTCCGATGTTTGCAGGGGATGCGATCGCGGAAGCGGTGGATGCCGAACTCGATCTAGTTATCGCTATCACCGAGGGTATTCCGGTCATGGATATGGTCAAGGTAAAGCAATTCCTTAAAGGCAAGAAGACGCGTTTAATTGGACCGAACTGTCCGGGCGTGATCACTCCTAGCGAGTGTAAAATTGGCATTATGCCGGGGCATATCCATAAGCCAGGCAAGGTCGGTGTTTTGTCTCGGTCCGGAACGCTGACGTATGAAGCGGTTTATCAGTTATCACAACGTGGGATCGGTCAAAGCACCTGTGTAGGAATCGGTGGCGATCCGGTAAATGGAACCAATTTTATTGATGTGCTTGAGGCATATAACGCTGATCCGGATACGGAAGGTGTCATTATGATCGGGGAAATTGGTGGCTCCGCGGAAGAAGAAGCGGCGGAATATATCAAGCAGGAGTTCAAAAAGTCGGTTGTGGGCTTCATCGCTGGGATGACAGCACCTCCAGGAAAGCGGATGGGTCATGCAGGTGCAATTATTTCTGGTGGTAAAGGTACTGCTTCAGCGAAGGTAGACGCTTTGCGTTCGGCTGGCGTTACGGTGTCGGAAAGCCCAGCGGACATGGGAGAAACTATGGCTTCTCTCCTAAACGGCTAGCGTTAGAGCCCGCATAACACTAGACAAATAGGGCGGGATTTGTCATAACAGTGCCTGCAAATATTATTGGGTTAGAGCGCAAAAGCATGACATGAAATTAAAGCGCAGAAGCATGAGGAGAAAAGCTGATGGCTGTTGAGACTACATTTTCCATTGTTAAACCAAACGCGGTTCGAAAGAATGTGATCGGAAAGATCCTACAACGTTTCGAAGGCGAGGGTTTGGAGGTAGTGGCTGCGCACATGGTGAAGCTTTCAAAAGAAAAGGCTGAAGGCTTTTATATCGAACATAATGACCGACCATTTTTTGACTCACTTATTCGTTTTATGACTAGCGGACCGATCGTGCTGATGGCGCTTCGCGGAGAAGATGCAATCGCGAAGAACCGCGAGATCATGGGAGCAACAGACCCAGCGAAAGCAGACGCTGGAACGATTCGTGCTGACTTTGCGGACAGCGTTGAAGCCAATGCTGTACATGGCTCGGATTCGGTGGCCTCTGCAGACCGTGAGCTTGCATATTTCTTCGATAAGGAAGAGGTGCTTGATCGTCAATAAATTGTGCGAGCGATTCAATTTCTAGAATTTACACGCCCCCTTCCTTCGAGAGAGGGGCTTTTTTTATGGTAGGCTTCTGCCTATGAAAATTGCTTTAGCTAATATCAACCCGATCGTAGGTGATTTTCACGGCAACCTGGAGCTGGTGACCGACGCTGTTTCGAAATTTTATCAAGAGGGGGCAGACTTAATTGTCTTTCCGGAGCTAGCCTTAGTCGGCTACCCGCCACAAGATTTACTCTTGCGACCCTCAATCCTGAATTTTTCGAATCTACAGTTGGAAGTTCTAGCGAAACATGTGCAGGACTTAGCAAGTAAGCGGGATTTTCACGTTATCGTCGGCACAGTATGTGAGTCGCCTGAGGGCTCAGCCACCTCGATTGTGAATGCAGCGGTAGTTCTCAGTGCGGAAGGTATTCTTGCTAAAAGGGCCAAATCCCTCATTCCTCACTACGATGTCTTTAATGAACGGCGCTATTTTGCTTCTGGGTCAGAGCTACCGAAAGAGTGGACGGCTCCAGTAAAACTTGGAAATACGATGGTTGGGATTCTGATTTGTGAGGACTCCTGGCATGATACCGTGAAATACGGGAGAGAGCTTTATCAAGAGAATCCAACACAACGATTGGCCCATGCCGGTTGCGAGCTTTTGATCAACTTATCTGCTTCTCCATTTCAGACGGGCAAGAAGAGTTTGCGCCGACAATTGATTGCCAATGCAGCGGAATCCTACGGAATGCCAATTGTGTACGTGAATCAGTTGGGTGCTCAAGATGAGCTTATTTTTGATGGTGACTCCTTTGCTGTTAACGGTTCGGGTGAGCTAATTGGAGAAGTAGAATCTTTTACGCGAAGTGAGTGTGTACTGGATATTGAATGCATCCGCAAGGAGGGGGCTCAAAAATCAAAATATATGGAACAGGCGCAGGAACAGGATGCGGACGTATCACGGACGGCGAGGTTTCAATTAGTGTCCGGGGATGAGGGGGCTTTAGCTGAAGTTCATCAGGCCATTGTGACAGGTATTCGTGATTATGCGGCAAAAAATCGATTTTCTCGAGCACTCTTGGGTTTGTCTGGGGGAATCGACTCTGCAGTCGTAGCCTGCTTGGCAGTAGATGCCCTCGGGGTAGAGAATGTGCTCGTATTCTCGATGCCTGGTAAGTTTTCCTCCAGCCATAGTATTGATGATGCGGAAGCTTTAGCCAAAACGAATGGAATTCCGTATAAAGGCTTTTCAATAAAATTTTTGCAAAGCACGGTTGAGCTTAGTCTTAAACCCTATTTCGAGGGGACCGAGCGAGGTATTGCTGAAGAGAATATCCAGGCTCGATTGCGCAGCTTGAGCCTTATGGCGATCTCTAATAAGTTTGCTCATATGCTGCTTGCGACCGGCAATAAATCTGAATTAGCTGTTGGGCACTCCACACTCTATGGAGATATGTGCGGCGCTTTGGCACCCATCGGGGATCTCTATAAGACTGAGGTCTACGCCCTTGCTCGCTACTTAAATCGAAATTCAGAACGAATTCCACAAAATATTATTGATAAACCACCGTCTGCGGAGCTTCGACCAGACCAAAAGGATGAGGACTTACTCCCTCCGTATGATGTTCTAGATAAGGTGCTTCATTGCCTTGTTGAGGAAGATCATTCGGTAGCAGAAGCATTAGATGTGCTCAAAGCTTCTGGTGTGGAGGTTAGTAAGGAACTCATCGCTGAAGTAGAGCAAATGGTATGGTGTGCGGAGTATAAGCGGAAGCAGTTTGGCCCAATTTTACGTGTTTCACAGAAGGCTTTTGGTATTGGAAGGCGATACCCTCTTACTACACGGATCCCAGACTTCTTGAGCTAGGAGAAGTTTCTTAAGGTTAAGGCGGAGCGTCCTAAGACAGGGCTTTCTAGGGTGTGAGGTTTCCTCGTAAAAATATTCATGCTTTCATTTGCAATGCAAGGTGGAATCTGTATAACTGACCAAGAATTTTTAGAAAAAAATTTTTGCTCCTTTGAGCACGACTGTCTTGGGAAGGATAAAGATGGCCACCGATATGAACAATGTAGTAAGGCGCGTAAAGAAACTCCAGCAAAGTTTGGAAAAAAAATTGAACAAGACAGTGATTGTTCAAGATTTGAAGAAATATGCAAAGAGCCAACAAAAAACTTTGAAGAAGCGCGTGAACACAAACTCTGACCTTAGGCGACTAATGAGTTATGTAGAAGAGCGTGGAAAAGAGCTGGATAGGGTTCGTAAAAACCTCCCAAAGGAAGTTCAGGTGATCAAGCGTTATGTAGATGGACAGCGCAAAGAGCTTGAGCGCATGGCGAAGAAGATCCTTGATGAGCTAGAGGGTACAGTTGCTAAGACTTCGACTCAAAAGGCAAAGACGACTCGCAAAGCGAAGACCACTAGCAAAGCAAAGACTACGCGCAAGAAGACAACCGGTCGTGCTAAAACTGCTCACAAGAGGGCTACGACAGGCAAGACAGCTCGAAGATCACCTCGCAAAAAAGCATAATTTATTGAGATTATTTCCTGAGATTATTTCCAAAGATAGGCAGAACCAAAGCGAGGAATTTTGCAAAGGATGCGACCTTCTCGCACATCCGTGCATTTCAAGGCATCGACAGTAGTTTTTTTCCGACGCGCTACACGTCCACGCTGGACTAAGACAATCTTCTGTGAACCTTTTTTCTTATGTACCTCAATAGCATCAATTGGGAGCCAGTTGCTGTAGTTCCAAATGTTCTCTAGAAAGCTAAGTGTGTCGTTATGAGATGAGTCTTCTGGATCCAATTCAAATCCGCCAAAGAGAACGCGAGTTCTTTGGAGCAGGCCCGGCAATGTTGGGCCTGCTTCCTTTGGTTCATTACGTATGAATTTTTGAACTTGTCCTAATTGTCGAATCCAGCTATTCACGTGTTGCAAGTCCGTTGTTTCATAATGCCCAAGGCGGACTTTCTCTTCTTGCAGAAACAAGTAGTTGGAAGTGATCCTTAAAGTGGCTTTCTTTCGTTCAGGTTCATTACGAATAAAAAAGTGGATGCTTTGAACAAGGTGGACAGGATGCTTTCTTTCAACGATTATCGAAAGCAGGTCCGGTTCACCCTTATTTACTGTTGAAGCAAGAACACTATTGCTGATTATCATCGTCCATACTAGGCCGATTGCGACGAATTCACTGCTTCGCCAAAATTTTTGGATTTTTTTTCGATAAGGCTCCATCGCCTAAATAGTATACACCTGTCTGGGGCTCTTGGCATACATGTCCAAGCTCGCCAGTTTCCCTGCCTTTAACCGAATAAACTCAAGGAGTTACTGGACGAAGGAAAGCTTATTTTTGGCACACTGCTTGCGTCCACTCTTTTGTTATGGATTTGAAACGAAAAATTTGGAACCGCTATTTTCGCAAACTATCTTGGACGACAATGTTGTACTTGATGGCGCTTATATCTCTATCATCAATTGTGGAGCTGGACTGGCCCTTCGGTAATAAAGAACGTAATGTCGCTACGATCTATTCAACTCCAGCAGATATCAAAAATGGTTCTGCCGTTTATGAAAATGTGTACCCAGAAGAACTACGCAACATGCGTCCGGACCTTTCAATGCATCCATTAGTATTAGAAAAGTTTATTCAGCATCTGGATGTTGCAGCTCAGAAAACTCCCATCCATCATGCAAATGGTGATTTAGCTTTTGCTAGCACGTTTGGTCTAGATGGCACTGAGCTTACTAATGGAGTAACGCCAGAGCAATATGGCGATCGTCTGGAGCTAGATCTCTGGAAGGCTGGTTTGAGGTCTATGCGCCAGATGCAGCTTATTAATGGGATTTCTTATAACCATGAAGGTGCGATAACACTTGCTAAGGCTGCAGGTTTCGGCATGGAAGGAGCTCCACTTGCCTGGGGTAGGAAATACTCGTTGATGAGTCAACCAGGAGCTCGAATCATGCAGGTATCTTCTGCTGGTAGAGATAGCTCTGGAGTCCCACGAGTGGCGCCTCATTTTGAGCGAGGTGTGAGTTATAGTTCTGGAGCCAGTCGAATGACTCGCTCGAGTTACCAGTATCGCTCAGCCGACAGCAGTAACAACATACAGCGTGGACGATCTGGTATCTAACACCCCGTACACCGGCACTGCCGGAGAGAGGTGAGCGTGGGCTTCTACTAGTTAGAGGCTTCCAAGAGCGCTCTTTTGAATATATCGAGTAGAATTGGATCTGCTTCTGGTACCTTTAAGCCAACTTGTTCTTTAAACTCGTTGTAGGTTTCCTTAGAATATTTGTCGTCGATCTCACCTTTTCCAAGGCCTTTTTCGAGCAGAGATTCCCACTTCATCGCAATATATCGTGCAGTAGCGAACTCTTCTTTATCGAACATGTGATAGGCGAGGCGAGCGTAGGCTTCTACGTCATTTGGGTTATTTGCAGCTCGAACTACGAATTTGTTGAACTCTTTATCTCCGAGTGAAGGGTAGCTGCGTTTTTTCATTTCTTTCTTAGACGCTAGCTTTCGTTTCCCCTTCTCTTTCTTTGGGTCAATCTCGTATTCCTTAGCCTTCTTACGCATTTCTTGGGCCGCCTGCAAGAAGGACTGACGTAGAATTTTTTTATCTACATTTGCTAAGCCACTCGGCATCGCTGAAGCTTCTAATGTCTTACCAAAATTAATATAGGCCACTTGCATAGCTTGCTTGGCAATTTTTATTTCGAGCTCAGACCCGTATTTCATAATATCGGACGCAACAGCTTCCACTTTTTCTAATGCTTTTGTCTTGCGCGCAATATTTGCATTTGGATTCTCATTCGATTTAGCGAAAGAGATTGCCTTATATTTCGCTAGGATCGGTTCTAACTGTTTCGTCTTTGCCATAGCAAGGAATAAAGATAGCTCTGGTTTCTTAACGAGCATGCTGCGTTTGGATGCGATACTCGCCCAGAATTTATTGGCTTTTGCTTTTTTGCCAAGTTTCTCTGCAGTCCAAGCGCCACGGACTTCCCATAAAATTGACTCATCGCCATGAGTTCGCCTAGCCATAACCTTAGAACAGTTAAGGAGCTTTTCTAAAACCGCGGGCTCTGGATTTTTCGCGACTGCGAGTAGTCGATTTTTACAAGAGAACTGGTACATCTGATAGGTTTGCGCCTTAAGCTTCTGATTTTTGCTCTTCGAAAAATTGTTAGATAGCTTTAGAAACTTGTTTGCAGCGAGGTTCCACTCTCCCAATGACTCAAGAATGATAGCTGCGTTCGTCAAAGAGTTCACATGAATTTTTGATTTTCCATACTGAGCGAAGTTGAGGTAGTTCACGACAGCCTTTTTCGGGCGCATGATTTTTTCATGAATTCGCGCTTGCTCTAATTCAGCTATTTTGCCTGTTTTTGTATTGCCATACTCTTTGTTGATTTGTTCCCAGTAAGCGACAGCCTTAGAGAAATTCTGAATCTTCTTTTCTGTCATAGAAGCCAACTTCACGAGCGCCATTGGACGTAGTGTAGAGTTCTTACGTGAATTGATAAACTCTAGGTAGGATTTCTCTGCTTCTTCATATTTTTTCTTCGCTTCATAATCTTCCGCAATCTTTAACATGGCAGTATTGCGAGCATTGAATAGTTGTCTATAGATAGGATTTCGATTGATTTGCATAGAATTCACTTTGCCACGATCCACAAGCTTCTTGCCGGTCTTAATTTCATGAGCCTTAGCTACAATATCAATCAAAGATTTGGATTCTTTTGCTAGATCTTGCCATTTCTTTGCTTCCAGAAGGGAAGCAAGAGCTTCTTTAACTGCCGCATTACGTAGCCGGTGATTCGGATGAGTTTTGGCTAACTGACGGAAACGAATGGCTGACTTAACCGGACCTTCTTCTGTTTTAACCAGTTTAGCAGCTTTGAATAGAGCTTCAACAGCTAGCTTATCTTTTGGAAATGCCCTTGCATAAGAATCATAAGCAATGATTAATTTCTTATCCGTTAGGACCTTACGCTGCTTTTTGTTTGCCTGTTCTATAGATTGAATTCTCAGTTTCATTGCGTCCTGATATCGTTTATGTTCAGGTTTAATCATGGCGAGCAAAATTTTGATATTGGCATAGGCCTTTGGGTTCAGACGGAGCTTGTATAGGAGAGCAGCGTAGCGGTAGCGCACCTCTGACATCTCTTCTGTCTTGCTATATGTTTTGAAATAAATCTCATAACTTTTTTTGGCAAAATCCCATAAATTTTGTTTCTTACGATTTTGCGCATCGAAGTGGAGTCTATGAGCGAGGCGACGAATGCTTTCTTCCGCATCGGTCATCACCATATCAATCTCGTCATCCAGCGACTTGCCTTTAAATTTTTTACGTATGCGAACTACCCAATTTGAAAGCTCAGAAGCAAAAGTCACAGAAAGCTTACGCTGCTTTGTTTTCTCCGAAATAGATAGTGCGATCATTAATAATTGACCAGCGTAATTATCTGCAGGTTTGTTATTCAGTAGCTGCGTTGCAACTAGCATAGCCTTGTTATGTTTATCATGAGCAAAGAATCGTCGAGCAAGCATATAACGAAGTTCTTTTGCCTGTTCCACAGGCACGATCTGTTCGAAAAATTTTTTAGCTTTCTTCGGGCTGCCACTTTCCGCATAGAAGAGAACTAGATCACGAAGAGCTTCTTCTTCTACGTCTAAGCGGCGCTTTTTCGCTTTACTCATGCGACGGCCTATTTTTATAGCATCGATCAAAGAGCTGAGTGCAGCCTTTTCGTTTTGCTCATTGAAATAGGCCCATGCGATTTTATAGTGTGCGTAGGCAAGTAGGGGAGTATCATGAACAGTTAATATTTTTCGGTAATAGTTCCGAGCCGATGAGAAAGTTTTTTGATCATAGCGAATATTTCCTAAGGCAAGGAGAGCATCTGCCATAAATGTGGACTTGGGATAAGTTTTTATGATTTTACGATAGTTTTGGTCAGCTCGTGGTACATCTTTAAGCGCCATGTAATTTTCGGCGAGAGTAAAATGGATTACATCGGATTGAATGTAATTCTTATGTCTACCCAATAGGTCTGTACGAATTTTAATTGCTCTGCCTAGAGTGTTTTTCCAAACTTCTTTCTTTTCTGGTTTGTTGCCGTAAAGAAAGAGTTCCGTATTGGCTTGCCTTTCATACAACTCGGCTAGACGCTTTTTTAGAGTGGCAATCATCTTTGGTTTACGAGTTTTACCAAGTAAAGCTTGAGTACGAGCAATTGTTGTATGTCGAAGTTTATAACCAAGAGCATCACTTTGTCGTTGGCGAGAGTCATCTTTTATTGAGCCGTCATTACGAGACCACAAGTTTGCCGCATAGTCCATCCCACGCTTCTGGTAGGACTTCATGCGCTTCTGCACTCGCTTTACTTCTTCTTGCTTTTGTTTCTGCGCCACATCCGTGTTGGCTTTAATTGCTTTGGTTTTAACTTCCTCTTCCTTGGCGTGAGCAGAAACTGCAAGCAAGGCCGATAACAGTATTAAGCTCCGCATTGTGCTTCTCCTTTTTGTTCATCCTTTTGTTCGTTCAACTCGTATTAGTTATACTCACTCGTATCAGTTATACCTAGCACCAACGAAGCGGATATCTTTAAACCCATGCCGTCGAGCAACTTTCAATGCGCGGTCTAACATAGGAAAAGGTGTATTCTTGTCGGCCTCTAGGTATAGTCTGCCCTTAAACTCTTCTTCTGCAGCAGCTTGCTCTTGCTCTTGCTCTTGCTTTTCCTTTGCTGATTGAGCGATAGCCTGAGAGAATTGCGTCCACTGAGTGCTGGTCACACGGCTGTTATTTTCAGTAGGTTGAAATTTTTCGGTAAAGACAAACTGATCGCCATTCCAGAAGACACCATCTTTACTAATGCTTAGATGGGCTTCTTTCGAGCTAGTTGAAATACCGTCGTGAACCATCGGGATATACAGGTCCTTAGTCTGGTTTAGCTCCAAGGATTCTAGAGCAGTTGTTTTCAACATAAAGATCAGTAAGATCACGAGCGTATCAATCAATGCAGTAATTTGCAGCTCAAAATTCGATTGCTCGTGGTCTGTTTTTCTAAATTTTTTTCTTTTAGCCATCTTAATATACCCCCATTAACGCGATATCTGGGAATAGCGATTTGGTGTCAGCATTGGCTGATGTCGAGTTTCCAATAACTGACTCTGCTAAGCGAACGATTCGATCTGGTAGCTCCCGCTCTAATTCATCATCAGTCAGCTCAAGATTTTGCACCTTCTTCTCTGCTGTGCGAAGAAGAGAGTATTCCATATCTGTTAAGTGTCGGACAGCATCGATTGTCTTCATTACGTACCCATACTTAATGTTTTGTGTGTTCTTTGCTTTCACTTCGATATCAACACTAAAACGATCTGGATACATTGTCTTAAGTTCAATTAGCTGAGCATGCAATTGTTTGTAATTGTACTCATCAGACTCTCTAGCAATTGTAAAGCTCTTTGCTTTTACCGCTGAGCCAGTAAGTTTCACGTTGTAGCCTGAATCCTGTATTTCAACCACTAAACGAAACTTATCTAGCTCATTTCGGCTCTTGGTCATTGCAGCAGCTGTATTCGCAGTGATCTTTGTTTCTAAGAACACTAACTGGGTAAATGCTGCTGTGAAGAGTAAGAAACATATTAGAATCACGAAGCAGTCGATAATGGGAACCAAGTTTAGTTCCGTATCAAGGTTCTCTCGTTTCTTACTTCCGCCAGCCATTATTATGCAGCCCTTTCTTGAGCGTTGTCGACTATCTCTTCTTTAGTTCTACCAATTATAGTTGATGCAGTTGGAGCAGCAGGTCTTTCTACTTCAGCATCCCAGTCTTCGCGGTAAGCACGACTAGAAAGCATATCTACAGTCGTCATTGCTACGCCTTCAACTTGTTCAGTTACACGGTTAGCCTTTGACTGAAGAATAGAGAAGATAATCATTGTAGGGATTGCTACGGCAAGGCCAGTTGCGGTGGCATTCATGGAAATTGAAATACCTTCCGCGAGCAGAATTGACTTTGTTGCAGCATCCACATTGGCTACGGCAGCGAATGCCTTAATTAGACCAAAGATTGTACCCAGTAGCCCAAGTAGAGTTGCCACATTTGCAATCATCGCGAGGTAAGCAATTCGCTTTCGTAGAGCACTGACACTACTATGTAGTTCGATTTCAACTGCAGCAGCAATTTGCCCATTGTCTCGTGAGGCACGTAAAAGCCCGGATTTTGCAACCTTGCTAGCTAGAGCGTTACCCTGATCCGAACATAGTTGAATTGCACCAGCGATATTGTTCGAAAGAACGCGCTGCTTAAGCTCCGCTAGGAGTTTTTTCGTATTAATTGGGTAGAGAAAGTAGAGGGCGATAGCTCTTTCGACCGCAATGCCCGCCGCAAACGCACCAACTATGAAAATAGGTATTAAGTGGCTTATCATTTTTATTCTCCTCCTTCTAACGAATGATATCTGTGGGTATGTAAAGCACAGATATCGTTGAGTTTTGACTTGGAATTGCTGTGCCATTGAACACAATTTTGTTACCGGCAGGGGTATAAGAGAAACCGTTGGTCTCATCCATCGGTATTTCCGTTCCGTCTACGGCAACAGAGAGTGTGTTCAATTGTGGTTCAAACTTTAATAAGACTTGAGAAACAAACTGTGCAATATCTTCTGATAGTTCAGCAAGCCCATCAGAGAAGTTAGTTGCACAGATATCCATAATGGTTCCACCAGTTTCATTGGCAATTTCGCGGAATTTTATACCGTCTTCCGAGCCGACACAGGAAGCTGGTCCCGGATTGTTTTTGTTGTCGATCACTGCAGATACCGTATAGTTTTTAATGGTGCGCCCTGTGGCGCCATCTGTAGAATCTGGTTTTAGCGTGTCTAAGAATGCAATGGTGTCAGCGACTGTTTTCACGGAATCGCTATCATCCGCATCACTCAATATGATGACAATCAGTTTTGCATCAGAACGAATAAAGCTTGTGTTGTCCGTCGCTAGTTTTTCAGCACTCAAACTAAGGTTGATGGCATCTAAAGCTTTGGCATTAGAGTCACCAGTGGAGCCCACTACAACGTTATTTTGGAAGCGACTTTCAAAATTTGCTGTGTTGTTGTCAATTATGTTTGGAACACCTTGAAATTTTCCATCCTGCCCAGTTGATGTGGGACGGATATCGGTGGTCACAATTGCCATGCGGAAGTCGTAATTTTTTGTAGTGAAAGTATTTATGAAGGAACTAAATGAGTTTGCCAAGTTCTGTTGCTTGGTCAGCATGGAGCCTGAGTTATCTACAACCCAAAGCACGTCGATCTTGCTCGAGGTGATTGTGCCCTGGAAGGTTTGGCCAGTGGGAAGGATACTAAATATTGCCCCCTGCTGGCCGCAAGCTGTCATCAGGATGAGGGGTGTTACCACTAGAGTGATAAAGCCTTTTAGTGTCCGTGTCATTTTTTGCCTTCGAGTTTCTCTGCCTTTAAGCTTAAAAATAAATTTTTTTAAACAATATTAATTTTTATTCTATATCATCCAATTGAGAGGCTCAAGAAAAAATCCATATTATTTCAAACGGTTCCAGGTTTTTCAATGTACAACACGATAAAAATACTATGATATTTTTGCTGTTTCTTGATAAAATTTAGTTAGGTAGGCATGAAATGCGGAGCATAATTTAGGTGAAAAGAAATAGGAAATAGTCATGAGGCTAAAAAGTTGGTTTAGTACTTCACGATGGAAATCTCACGTGTGGTGGCCTTTAATTTTGACTTTATGCGTAATATTCAGTGCCTGTGGTGTCAGAGTGAGTAGCAGTGATAAAGAGGAGGGGGGCCTGGCCTCGGACACCGGGAGCCAGACTTGCGCTACGGCGACTGTCGGTAGAGTTATCTATGAAAACCCTCGCCAAGAAGCAGGAGGGGCGGACAACCTTGCCTTCAACGCAAATCTTTCCGGCTTCGGATACAACGTAATAATAAGTGGTTTGGACGGTAGTTGTCGGCTACGAAATCAGTTTGTGTCGGTCACGCACGATGAGTTTTCTAATAGTATTGCAAATGTATCCGATGGCCTTGTCTATGATGCGGAAGACCTGCGCTTTCGAGAAGTGAATGCTTTTTACTATTCAAACAAGCTGGCAAATTTAGTTCAATCCAGCGGTGGTGGGCTTGTAGGCATGGACTCTGTTTTCGTGCGTGCCAATTGTATGGGGTTTAATGACGCGTTTTTCTTTCCTGAGGGAAATTTGATTTGTTTAGGTTTTACTCGTAATAGCGAAAAAACCCTTTGGGCTAGCCATGACGGCGATGTAATCGTCCACGAATTTGGTCATGCGGTAAACAACTACTTAGCCAGTAGAAATATTCTCTCTAGTAGTGGCGAAGCAGGCGCCATTGATGAAGGTGTCGCAGACTATTGGGCTCATACGATTTCGGGTAATTCACATTTATCCGAATGGTTCCTTGGTGCAATTGATGAGCGGCTAACACAGATTGGGAGCGAGTCCGTTGTAACTCGAGACGCGTCGGACAATCATCAATATCCAGACGCAATGGTTTATCAGGTACATAGTGATTCACGTCCATTCGCAGAAGTGCTTTGGGCAATTCGGCAAGGTTTAGGCAAGGCCAAGACCGATTTGCTCGTGAATGGAATGCTGCAAAGTCTCCCCTCTTCTACTCGCTTTATAAACGCTTCAAATGCATTAGAAACAGCCACAGCTTTGCAAGGACTGGATCCTGAAGAGGCAAAATTTGTGATAAATGTGTTAACTGATAAGGGAATCAAGCGCATCGACTCTGCGGATGATGTATCTATTTCCGATAATGTCGACCATAAGGGTGTTTATGTTATTGACGATCATGCGATCTCAGAGCAGTCAGGTGGCAATTGTAATGGATCTTTAGATGTTAATGAAACAGCTCTGGTGTTGGTGAATTTTAAAAATTCCGGTACCGCCCCCCTGGGAATGGCTACAGGTCAGCTGGAGGTCACACAGAGCGAAGGTGTAAGAATTCCGAGTGGTGGAGATATGAGTGAGTACTTTCGCTTGCCGGGGTCTGAGGAAGACTTTGTGGACGTGCTGAATGAGCCTGTAGTTAAAAAAGCGGCAAACCAGTCATTGAATGACAATGTTAAGATCAGAGCGGCTTCTTTTTTAGTTCATGCGTACACAGCGGGAAGAAAGGGCTTTCGAGTTATTTTCACTCCCATGGGCGGAGAATCTCAAGAATATGATTTTCCTCTTGATGTTGGCACTATTCCAACATCCGATGCTTGTAAGAATCCTTCATTGTGGCCAGATAACCAAACGCCAATGGATTAGTGGTAAATAATTGAGGTTTCGTAGTTTTACATCAATTTTTGCAATTATATCACTGGGTGGAGGGCTTACGTATGCCTTCATTTATTACGGAGATTTAGCTTCTTTAGCGTTCAAAGAGTCCGATGATCGAGACCCGGCATCGGAGGAGCAAAAAGTAAGCAGCCGAGGAAGCACAAAGAATGTTCTGGATAGCAACCATCTAACTAAAACCAACGCGGACATTTTAGTCGATCTTCCCGGAATTGGTAGAGTACCTGTCTCCAAGGCCAATCGTTTAAGGAAGTGGGTGCTGGAATTAGGTTTGGGGAATAAAGGTGTTCGACGAATTACGAAAATGGATTATGTGGAAGCAAAATTTTTGAAAAATCCTTGGGATTCCTCCCAGCAATTTTTAGATGAATATAGCGACTATCTGTTTCGGGTCGAACGAAGTCAATTGACAGTTCGACATACGCAGGAAGGCGAACAAGAGGATGAGTTAAAAAAAATCGTTTATGAGCAAACTATCGACGGTATTCCTGTAGAAAATTCTCGTATGGCTTTCTTTTACCTCCCGGATGGGACCTTGTATGAAGTTCAAGCCTCCGTCGCAGAGGTTGGTGATATACCTTCCAGTCGTAGTCCGGAGATCACGGCCTTGGAAGCGGGAACCATTGCGAGCTCTGCCATTTCTAGGCGTTATAGAAGAGCAGGGCAGCCACTGCCCGCCAACTACGCGCCCAGCGTTTTTGCAAAACGTGCTGAGTTTCGTTTTTTTCTTTCTCCTTCAGGAGTGGTGACGAAACGATATCATTTCACCTATATCGTGCAGCCTGCGCCAGGCCTAGATCCTGGGGAATATGCTATTGCTGTTGATACCGTAACCCGTACCGTTGCATCAGATCGCAAGATCTCAAAGCGCTAATGGAGGCACTAGGCAACTTCTTGCGCTTTGACCGGAGATTCTCTCGAGAGCAAAAAAAGCTTCTTCCTGCATTTTCCTCTTGACCATTTCGTCCTTATTTTTTACAAAGACCTTCGCCCTTAGGAATCACGAAAAAATCGTTGTTTTGCGGCTACCGCGATTCAAGAGGCTGTTCTTTGACAACTAAGTAGTAAATGACGATGTGCGAGTCATTACGTTGTGAATTTTGAAGTTGGGTTCCGTTATTCGAGGGTGCTTGGATAACGAGGAATTCCCACTTTAAAAGGAACAATTAATTTCTATTTTAAAGTAAATTTTCGAACACACGAGTATTTTAAGGATTTAACTTGAGAGTTTGATCCTGGCTCAGAACGAACGCTGACGGCGGGCCTCATACATGCAAGTCGTACGAGAAAGTCTTCGGACGAGTAAAGTGGCGCACGGGTGAGTAACGCGTGGGTAATCTACCTTGTAGACTGGGATAACTCCCCGAAAGGGGTGCTAATACCGGATAGCCTTTGGAGATCATAAAGTTCTCCTAAGTAAAGTTGGGTTTCTAACACTATAAGATGAGCCTGCGTTTCATTAGTTTGTTGGTGGGGTAAAAGCCTACCAAGACTACGATGAATAGCTGGTCTGAGAGGATGATCAGCCACACTGGAACTGAAACACGGTCCAGACTCCTACGGGAGGCAGCAGTAGGGAATATTGCGCAATGGGCGAAAGCCTGACGCAGCCACGCCGTGTGAGTGAGGAAGGCCTTCGGGTCGTAAAGCTCTGACACCTGGGAAGAAAACCATATGGGGGAAAGTTCCATATGCTTGACGGTACCAGGAGAGGAAGCACCGGCTAACTTCGTGCCAGCAGCCGCGGTAATACGAAGGGTGCAAGCGTTGTTCGGATTTACTGGGCGTAAAGCGTGCGTAGGCTGTGCTATGAGTCGAAGGTGAAATCCCCGAGCTTAACTCGGGAACTGCCCTCGAGACCGTAGCACTAGAGTACTGAAGGGGTCGGTGGAATTCCATGTGTAGCGGTGAAATGCGTAGATATATGGAGGAACACCTGTGGCGAAGGCGGCCGGCTGGTCAGAGACTGACGCTGAGGCACGAAAGCGTGGGGAGCAAACAGGATTAGATACCCTGGTAGTCCACGCCGTAAACGATGCATACCAGGCGTAGCTGGAATTGACACCGGCTGTGCCGAAGCTAACGCAAGGAGTATGCCGCCTGGGGAGTACGGTCGCAAGACTAAAACTCAAAGGAATTGACGGGGGCCCGCACAAGCGGTGGAGCATGTGGTTTAATTCGATGCAACGCGAAGAACCTTACCTACCCTTGACATCATCGGAACTTGTTAGAGATAACTCGGTGCCTTCGGGAGCCGATAGACAGGTGCTGCATGGCTGTCGTCAGCTCGTGTCGTGAGATGTTGGGTTAAGTCCCGTAACGAGCGCAACCCTTATTCTTAGTTACCAGCACGTTATGGTGGGGACTCTAAGGAGACTGCCGGTGACAAACCGGAGGAAGGCGGGGACGACGTCAAGTCATCATGGCCCTTACGAGTAGGGCTACACACGTGCTACAATGGCAGGTACAGAGGGCAGCGAAGCGGTGACGCGGAGCGAATCTTTCAAAGCCTGTCGTAGTCCGGATTGGAGTCTGCAACTCGACTCCATGAAGTCGGAATCGCTAGTAATCGCGAATCAGAATGTCGCGGTGAATACGTTCCCGGGCCTTGTACACACCGCCCGTCACACCATGGGAGTGGGCTGCAAAAGAAGTAGGTAGCTTAACCTTCGGGAGGGCGCTTACCACTTTGTGGTTCATGACTGGGGTGAAGTCGTAACAAGGTAGCCGTAGGGGAACCTGCGGCTGGATCACCTCCTTTCTAAGGATGGTTAGCGCTGATCCAGTTTTTAACTGAATCAACTAACCGGACTTGTCATGCAAAAGTTCACGACGTAGTTGCACATCAGATTTTACTACTTAGCTGTGAAGGAACAGCGTAATTCCTTGAAGATCCTAGAGGGCTAGTAGCTCAGTTGGTTAGAGCACACCCCTGATAAGGGTGAGGTCCCAAGTTCGAGTCTTGGCTGGCCCACCAAGTCTTCAAGTTGAAAGCAAAGGCTGTGTTTGCAGATTTTGAAGTAGCAATACTTCATATGTTCTTTGACAAGGTAGGTTTAAAGTTGATGTCTCTCTTTCAGGAGGACATCAACAGTAGACGAGAGAAGTAGAAAAATTCTTAGAAAGAAGGTTTCTGCAAATCTCATCTCCAATTTTTTATACAGAATTCACAATTTACAAGCATAGTAAGAGCATTCAAAGGATGCCTTGGCACTAGCTGGCGATGAAGGACGGTAAAGGCGACGATACGCTTCGGGGAGAGGCCAATTACTCTTTGATCCGGAGATTTCCGAATGGGGCAACCCTAGTAAGTGGGAGCTTATTAATTCTTAGGCAAGTAAAGTAGCTTAAGGAGGCTAACGGTGGGAACTGACACATCTAAGTACCACTAGGAATAGAAATCAACCGAGATTCCCTTAGTAGCGGCGAGCGAACGGGGAGTAGCCCAAACCGAATAACTTGTTGTTCGGGGTTGTAGGGCCGTGTACGGGGTGAACGTTTTAGTCGAACAACCTGGGAAGGTTGGCCATAGAGGGTTATAGCCCCGTAGACGAAAAGACTGAAACCTTAGCGGATTCCCTGAGTACTTCGGGACACGTGATATCCCGTGGGAAGCTGGGTGGACCATCATCCAAGGCTAAATACACGCTAGTGACCGATAGCGCATAGTACCGTGAGGGAAAGGTGAAAAGAACCCCAGCAAGGGGAGTGAAATAGAATCTGAATTTGAATGCTTACAAACAGTCGGAGGACGATGGCTTCGGTCGCGTCTGACGGCGTACCTTTTGCATAATGAGTCAGCGAGTTAATGTGTGTAGCAAGGTTAATCCGTTTATGGAGGAGCCGTAGGGAAACCGAGTCTGAATAGGGCGTTTAGTTGCATGCATTAGACCCGAAAGGTGAGTGAGCTATATATGGCCAGGTTGAAGCGACCGTAACAGGTCGTGGAGGACCGAACGGGTGAATGTTGCAAAATTCTCCGATGAGCTGTGTATAGGGGTGAAAGGCCAATCAAACCACCTGATATCTGGTTCTCCTCGAAAGCTATTTAGGTAGCGGCTTGGATGAATACCATAGGAGGTAGAGCACTGTATGGGCTAGGGGCCTTACCGGGTTACCAAACCTTAACAAACTCCGAATGCCTATGAGTACTATCCAGGACACACACTGCGAATGCTAATGTCCGTAGTGGAAAGGGAAAGAGCCCAGACCGACAGCTAAGGTCCCCAAATAATTGCTAAGTGGAAAAGGTTGTGGAGATTCTCAGACAACCAGAAGGTTGGCTTAGAAGCAGCCATCCTTTAAAGAAAGCGTAATAGCTCACTGGTCGA
>JAAHTH010000228.1_pt1 | contig 29725 bp, 42 predicted proteins | sample 6116091 | NCBI WGS metagenome assembly JAAHTH01 (sample SAMN13939990, study PRJNA603662) | sponge metagenome | isolation source: marine sponge | host: Mycale hentscheli | place: New Zealand | collected 2006
ATTGCTCCCAGAAATTTGTAGTATGTGTATCTGATGGATCCCAGCCAAGTACGACAACTTCTGAATTTGTATTCCAAGTATTTGTTGTTGCTCCTGTACTATGTTCTATACTACTTATAGCATCAGTTGTGTTAACCCATTTTTCTGCATCTTCGGCTCTATTTGGTGCGTTCCCTGCTCCTGCCGTACTTTGTTCAATCGAGTGACCAGTAGTTAATTTTTCTTTATCAGATTTATTTGATATATATGCGACACGAAATTTAGGACTTGTATCTTCTGAGTGAAATCCTATGAAATTACTGAGTTCGTTAACATAAGTGCCTTCCGTTCCATTTGTTGCATAACGCCCTGCATATTCAAAGTCGCTGTTACCTGTATTATTATATCTTACACGAATAGTTCCATCTGTGCTGGATTGACCATGACTATTTAGTAACATCATATAATATCTTTTATCAGGTAAACTTTCAACATCTATGAATTGGTTTGCACTTCCTAAAGTAGTTCTACCAACTTCTTTCCACCCACCTGAAATTGCAGGTATACCATCAAAATCTGCTTGTGTTGCCTGTATCCTTTTACCTGCGTGATAAGTTATTGCCAACTTAAAACCTCAAGCGATTTGTACTTCGACAGCAGATCCGTTTTTCCAAATTTTAGTAAAGACACCTTCATTATTAGCATCAATTTTCTTAATATATAAGTCTCTTGTTCCCACACCTACGGTTCCAAAAGATGATGCTGTGCCTGTATAAGTAGTAGTTTGAGTGTTTGAAAATTCGTGAACAATGGTTGCTCCTCCTGCTGATGCTGCTTCCCAAGTCATACCACCTGTATTACCTGATCTAGCAGTTAGGACGTAAGCATCTGTTGGTGCATTGGAAACTTTAAGATTTGCCTCGTCAACAATATTATCTGCTATTGTTGAAGCATTTCCTGAAGAAGTTACTTCCCCAGTAAGATTAGCGTTAGTTGTCACTGTTGCTGAGTTGCCTGTACAACTTGCTGAACTGCCTGTTGTATTTTGATTTAATGTTCCTATAGTAACTACACCTGCATTGGTCATTGTAGCATCTCCAGAAAGTGATGCTGCTGTAAATCCTGTTCCATCTCCAATAAGAATTTGAGTATCTGCTACTGCTTTATCTGATGGTGATCCTGATGAGTTTGCATCTCTGACTTTGACTGTATTTGCTGCCATATCTGCAAGTTTGGTGTTTGTAACTGAACCATCACTTACTGTTCCTCCACCATATCCATACCAATAGTTACCTTTTCTGATAAGGATAGTTGGCTTTGTTACTGATAATGTTTCATCTGCTCCACTTACTGTTTGGATTTGTCCGTTAGCTGACAAACTTCCCGTATGTTTTAATGTGATAGTATCTCCTGTATCTGCAAACAAATAGATCAAGTCATATTCATTTGTATTTGTAATTGCTAATTTATCTAAATCGTCAGAAGTTCCTGCCTCTGCTGCTGCCACTGTAACTGAATCTGTAACTGTTAATACACCTGAGGCTATTGTAATAGTTGATGTTGCAGGTGTGTTACCTATCATTCCCTGTGGATCTGGTGATTCATTCCACTCGTTAGTTCCTACTGGAGAAGAACCATCATCAGGATAACTACTTGCATCTACTTGTGTTGCGTGCTTATAGATTGCTTTACGTGCCATTAATTACCACGTACCTCTTTGTTTTCTTTTGTTAGTACAAAATTTACCTTCTCATCAAATCTGACCTTATCATCAAGTCCCCCTGTTGCTCTTGGAAACTTCATGTTTAGTCTTTCTAACAAATTAAAAACACTCCATGAACTAAACATGGTAAGGGTTATACTCCGTTGAATGTATGATTGACGAAGAGTTTTAAGGTATCTGTGCTTGTTTTGTGGAAGGTTGCAGGAGATGTAAAGTTCCAGTGTGTCAAGATTTTGGTTCCTGATACTGGAGATGTTTGTCCAACATCATAAATTGCTCCTCCTGTAATTGGGTTTCCTGATGATGTGTCAATTTGGTTGGTTGCCCAATCAAATCTGTAAGATATTGCATCTGCTGAAGCACCTGTATTATCGGAATCTGCATCTGCTGTTTTTGGATAAGTTGCTGTTAATCCTCTAACTGCACCTGTAGTTGTAATTGGATTGTTTACGTTACCATAAGTATCAGTTTTTGCAATGGTATCTGCACTTGATGGGTTTTGTAAAACACATGCTGAAGCACCAAAGTTTTCATTGCTTGCAGGGGTTTCTCCTGCTGCTTTTTTAGCGTAATAAATATCACCGTCATTGGTAACTAGGTTTGAACCGTACCACCAATCTTTTGAACCGTCTTCGTGGGTTACTACTAAACAAATATTATTTTTTGGGTCTATCTCCGTTGGGAGTTCTTTACCGTTACCGTGAATTAACATGTAATATGTTTATTATTGAAGTATTTAAATATTATTATCAGGAATTGTGACAGTAAACTATTAAAACTGATTGGATTGGACGTTTCTCAATCCTTCACTACTCTCTTTTTCTAAGTCAAATGAGTCATAAAGGAAGTCGCCTAATTCCAGTATAGTCCTTACGTTAGGATAATGATATTCAATCTTCTTAATCTGAAGATATTCAGGTGTTATATTTCCTCCTGATTCACTGCCTATTCCTTTATTAAGATAATGTATTCCTATCTTATTATTCTCTATTATATGATCTATGAACGCAGTTGATAATACTTGTATTCTGAAAGGTATATTATTATTATCATCACCTTTATTTGCATTTATAAAATTAGTGGCAAACTCATTAATGTCTTGATTATTACCAGATAAATTAGGGGTTATTCTTGGCACTGATAACTTTCTTGCATACAATCCATTTTTTGTAATTGAAGGAGCAGAAGATTGTATTTTACTTGCAGATTTAGATGTTGCACCAGATGGTATCTGTGCTGAATTTAAATTATAAGTATAAGAAAATGCATAAGTATGTAAAGCACTTGCTGATATACTGTAAAAATATAATTTTCCAGTTTGATTATCTACAAAGTAAGAGTTGACTAAAGGGTTACTTGAATCAGTTGGTGATAGTTGTGTAGCTACTATTGTAGTTCCATCTCTAGTTACATCAGTTACAGATATAGGAAAAACATCTGGTGATACACCTGCTGCTTGGAAAACAGTTGCAATCGACCAACCTGTATGAGTTCTATTTACTGAACTTGAATTTGAAAAATCATCTAACCTTGCAGATACAAATAAATGATTGCATATATTTGAATCATCTTTTCCTTTTTCCTGTATGTTACAGTTTCTGTTTGATAGAATTAATCCACCTCTTGTCAATAACGACTGTGATGCATTACCTTGATACCTGTTTTCTTCTATCTGTAAAATTCCTGTCGGCATGAATGTAAAAGTTGACTCTGTTAAAACTGACAAGTCATTTAATATGTCAAGAAAACTACCTTCTGCAACAAACGGAGCTTCAATATCCCACCCTTCTGTAAGAGTTTTTTGATCTGCTTGATAATTAATCATTAGTATATCTGAGTTAGATGTTCCAAAATACTGTTCATTTATAGCAGTTAGCATATCTTGAATTATTGCTGTCATGTGAGAACCTGTTTCATAAACATTTAAATTTCTTAAATTGGATACACTTCCAGTCAATATGCTTGAGTCTATACGTGAGTTAAGTGCTACACTTCCAAGTCCCTTACAATAACATTTGTCAGAACCACTTTTTTCATCTATCTTCCATATTCTTCCGTAGAACTTTAATGATATAGTTGGTGCGTTTAGACCTACCCAGTCGGATATTTCTGACGTAGACCATGATCTTTCATACAATCTCATCTGATGATAAGTACATCTCATTCCACCGTTTTCTGATGTATCTGTAGGTTCAACTAATGCACTTGCAGTTTCACTGTATTCTTTACCTAAATAAATATCTGCTGTAGAGGTAGCATCACCTGTGAATGTTTGTGATACAACCTCTGTGTTCTCAACATATACCTTTAATACATTGTTTATTCTTGTAACACAAATATGTTTGTCTAAACTATCCCAATCGGTATTAGTCATTGTATGTGTATAAACAGTATTAGTGCTTCCGTTACCTATTCTTATTTTAAGATTTTGAACTGTATCTGCACTTCCTTGAGGTGTTTGAATATATACCATGATTCCTTTGTTTGTAGAATCATCATACTTGTCAAATATAATTCTGTTTCTATCAGAATCAGAATCACCTGCTGTTATACTTTGAATTTTTATGTAAAATGCCAAAGTAAAATCTTGTGACCAATTAACTATTGAAAATGCACTGTCAGTGCCGTTTGCATTTTTTACTTTTATATCTGGTATTTTTAAATATCTTCCTGCACCGTCAGTATTGATAAACATTGAACGTTTACCTAATACCTTGCTTCTATTGACATTTGTACTTCCAGTTTGTTCAGGATAATTCAAATAACTTTTTACTACAAAATTATTATATGCGTTCTCTTCATGCAAGTCATTTCCTGACTCATCTCTTACAGAGCCTGCAAAATTCCATAATCCTAAAAGTCCTTCAAGATCTAGGTTGTCCTGAATATATCCCAAGTAATCTTCTATTCTAATATCATTCTTGCCTGATATATGAATCTCTGCATTGTCAACCATTCTGGAACCTTCTCGTCTAACTATTGAATTTATAACGTTAGCAGTTCTATAATGTGTTAAAACCTGAGACTCATATCTCTTAATAAAACATCTGGTGAAAGTCATTTAAACTCCTACGGTGCAGCAACAGTATGTTCTGCTGACCATTCTCCTCTGCCTCCAGTAGTATTCAAGGATACTTTTATTTTGTAATCCGTTGCAGAGAGTAAGTTGTTAATTATAAATGCCTTGTTTGTATAACTGTAAGGAGCACTTGTATTGGCACTAAATGTTATTTCTTTTTCTTGCCAAAAGTCTACGCCATCTGCTTTCTTATAACGCAAAATAGCACCTATTGTTTCTGGTCTATCACCACCAAGATAATTTTGGAACTCGTTGAAACTCACTTGAATGGCTGTTGGGTTAGGATTACCTACAAATGATTTAGCAGTAATGGTTGGTGCCTCATGGGTATTTCCACTTAAAGTTGTAATTACAGATCCTTCAATGAAATCCATAGCACATGTCCAATTAACAGGGCTAGTTGAATCAGTTCTGAAATTAAATCCTTGTATAAGTCCTAATTTTTCATATACAAATCCAGTGTTATCTTCTGTATCATAGAATCTTAAAGCATAAAAATCATTTAATGAGTTAGGAGCAATTTCTGATTCTATATGTTTTAGTTGTTTAAACACTGTATTTACGGCAGAATTTGTTGCCTGCATAACCCATTTTGTACCGTTGTGTGTAATTGTTCCTGAACCTGCAGGTGTAACTCCTTCTAATAAAGTCCAAGTAAGATTTAGTTGAGTTGAGTTACCCTCAATTTTCATCAACATGTTTTCTGAAGAATCCTCTTCTGGTAGTGGCATTGGTGATACAGGTGTTTGTTTGTTTATACCAATATCATTAAATGTTTCAAACTCATACAACTGAGCATTGTTTTTAATTAGGAATAATTGAAAAGTCATTTCTATCTACCCCTGTTCACATTTACTGATTGCATCACTTCTAATATAGTAGTTCTTAACTTATTTAAGTCATTTGGATTGCCTGACATGTTATCAATATTGACATTTACTGTAATAGCCCCTCCTGCTGATTTACCATGAGGTGTTACTCTAACATGTTCTGAACCTTTTTCACCTGCAAGGAACATTGTAGGCTTATTAACCATTCCATCAAATCCATTTGCAGCAGGTATTATTCCAAGTGTTTTTAATAAACCACCTATATTACTTCCTAATGTAGCAAAGAATGTAACAAAGTTATTCCAATATACTCCAAGTGTATCCCATATACCACCTAAAGTATCTCTGAAGAAATTTACAAATTTATCCCAAGCCCAACCAACCCAGTCTCCTACTGCACCAATATTTGAAATAAATGCTGTGAAATCATCAAATCTTTCAGATACCCAACCTGTTACGTCTTTTGAAACACCTAGCCAAAATGATGTTACATTATTCCAATATTTTTCTAAACTACCTTTGATTGTATCATAAACTCCCTTATAGAAATTTGTAACACTTTTCCAATATTTATCCATAGATGTTATATCTATACCCATACCTGAATAGAAATCTACAACTCCTTGCCATGCATTATCAATAACATCTGTATTGAATTCTGGTAATATTTTATCCCATTCTACTGTAGGGAATACACCTGACCAATCTATAGGATTCTCTGTAAAGTAATCATAAAGTAAAGTGCCTATACCATAAGCAGGGAATAATATTTTTATTGCAGTGTGAGCTACATCACCCCAGTTTATATTTGTAATCCAATCTCCAGTGAAAAAGTTTAAGAAACCTGCCAACATATTTCCAATATCAGTTCCCATCTTTAACATCATTGGCATTATCTTCTGATAGTTAGGTATGATAAACTTCCTAAGTAATAATATGAGTATAGGTCTAAACATCATACCGAAAAAGTCACCTATTGGTTTGAGTACAAGCATGACACCAAAATTAAGTAATTTTAACATCTGTTGTAATAACGGTGATGAGTCAATAATCATTTTACCTAAAGCCATTCCTCCACCAACAGCTCCTGCACCTGCTGCTCCTGCTGCTAATTTACCATGACCACCAAATGCCTTATTCCATTTACTATTACCACCAAAATGTTTATTAAATAATCCGTCTAGTTTTTCTAAACCACCTACACCTTTTGATTTAGTTAGATCTGCATATCTTGTACGTTGTTGTGGATCTTTATGGAATTGACCACCTTCATTTTCTATTCTCTTTTTTTCTTGCAAATCATTTAATTTTGCTCCACCCATTGTTTGTAAAAATTGCATGCCTGCACCCATTACACCTCCACCCATACTGGATCTAGTGGCAACTTCAAGTAACCTTCGTTGTTTAATATATTGATTCTGTGCAGCTAATATCTTTAATTGTCTTTTCTCGTCAATTTTAGACAAAGCCTCTCTTTGTCGCATGGCTGCTTGTAATTTTCGATTTTCTGAATCTGTAAAGAAACTTCCTTCATCATCTGCCATATATATGCTACTACTTGAGTCTATTTAAATTTAGTCGTTCTTTACGTGCTTCCTCTTGATATTCAAATATTAATGAGTTTAAATACCCTATATGTTGGTTGTCTACTTGTTGTTTGTCCCAACCAAATTCTCTTGCGAAGAAGTAGTAAATTGTGCCATTTGATCTGGTATATCCTCCCCCACGAAAGTCTCCACCCACTCTTCCAGATATTTTGCTAAAGGGTAGTCTTTCATGACCTCCTTCATGATAATCTTTGCTGTGCTTGCTTTAAGGTTTCTAATTGATGCAACATCTTTTATTTCAAAAGGTGCTTTTGTAATAACTGCTGTTAAAATCATCTGTCTATAAAGTGGCAAGTTGACTTTAGGTTTATTAATTTCTGTCATATCAAGACATTTATTTAAAATTGCTTCTAAATCTCCAAATTTAATATCATCTTCATATTCAACAGTTTGTTTACTATTTTCCCAATCAATTTCAAATGATTTAATCATATATAATCTGTATAATAGTTATATTAAAGTGTTATTCTTCTGCTGAAGTTACGTTGGTTGCTACAATTTGTATTGTTTTCATTGTCCAACTAATTTCTTCAAATATTGGCTCTACTGGCTCAACACCTGATATTGCCAAGTCATTTATTGTCAATCCTGTTCCTGTAATTTCTATCTTTTCATTTGTATTATTTTTAATAAATGTAAATTTGAATTCTGGACTACCACCTACAGTTTCCTGATAGGTTGCTGCTGTATCTGCCTTGATTTGTGCAAGTAGTTTTTCTAACAAGTCTTTATCTATCCATGATGCTCTAAATGAACCTGTCATTCCTAAGACTTTTCTGTATGAGTCTACTGCTTGATGAGAATTTAATCCATATAATAATTCTGTATTTTGTGCAATAGTCATACTTGCATCTTGACATTGTGCAACTACAGCTCCACCTACTGTTAATTCTGCATGTGCAAATGTATATGGAAATTCAACAGTTGGTAATGTAGGGGCTGCATTTAATGATGTTGATGGTGCTGATTCTTTACCATAAGTAATATCTGCTGTACAATCTACAAGTCCACCAACTGCTGCATTAATTGCTATTGAACCTACAATTCCACCTTTTAAGGTTCTTACTATATCTGCTGTTGCTCCGTCATAACCTACTTCTATTTGAACAGTTCTAGATGTTTTAGGTAGTCCTGCTGATTGAGGATAAGTATGAGTGTATGGATTTGATCCTGCTGTTGTTGGTGCTCCCAATACAGTTCCAAATATCCAAGGATTTGAAAGTGTAAATCCTACTGAGCAAGTGCCTTGTTGTTGACCGTATGCAAATTTATCTACAGTATTTTGATTAAGTTTATTTAAATCTACTTTATTATTTGTTAATGACCAACTTGATAATTTATCTTGTAAACCGAACTTTTTATTAGGAGTTGCACCTGTTCCATATCCTGTTTCAAAGTCGTATTTTAGATATGCATGAGCACCTGTTCGAACCATACTGATATTTAAACTATTGACTTATAAATATTATGGATTAAGTTTTCTGTACTTCATAACTATAGTATGTCTATAAATATTCCTATATAAATCATTTTCATGATTAGATTGAGTTAACATAAGATCAACATAACTATCTCCTCTTATATTGGCTTTGATTATCCTAAACACTTCATCAGTCAAATTTTCATGATGTTGTAAATTTTGAAATGAATGTATCTCTATCTTAACAAATATTATATGTAGGAAATCTTGACCATATAATCCGAAATATTGAGGATCTTCATTGGTAGGTGATATTAAAATAAAGTCACGCCTATCGTCCATAAATCCAGTAGATTTTTCGTCCCATACAAATGTTATATCTGGTTGAGATGATAAAGTCCAATTATCTATAATAAGATTCTTGGCAGTTTCTGCACTCTGATACATGTTGGAATTACCCATGCTTTATATAGATTTTACAAAGTTATTAAGTTTGTCTTTATTCATTACGTTTATCTCTACGAGAATCTGCCTGAGCACGACTATTGCCTCTTTTTCTATTAACTCTGCTGTATGTAGCCCCACTATTTTTCCACCCTCTTGCAAGTTTTCTGTTATCTATATTCCATTGTTCATATTTTGCTTGTCTTTCTGTTTGATATTTCTCTCTATCTGCTGATGGTTTTTTGTATTTTCTTGCCTTGGATATAGGTATTTTGGCACCTGCACTTTGCTTGTATTTACCACTCCAACTTGCCGTTCTTTGACCTAATGTATTAGCATATACTCCATTTGCTATCAAAAATACTGATCTGTCTATCCAATTCATTCTACCTTTAACTGTTTTAATTTCACGAAATTGGTCAAGTTTATAAGAATTGTATATACCTGTTCTTACAAACCAATCTCTTATGTTTCTAATATTAGGAAATCTTGGTTTAACCTTCCATTGTTCTTTCATTCCAGATATTTCTGATAAGAATTTTTCATGTTGTATAGTATTTAAACGTACATCATTTTCTTTAGATTTACCTTTGCGTTTTTCAACAAGCCATTGTTGAAAACCCAATTCATTAGCATCTGGAGTATTATCTTCAAGGTCTAATGGCATGTTTTGAAATGCATCATTAAATTGTTTAAGTGCATCTGTCAATACTTTATTAACTCTTGTATCAGATGTGTTTTTAAAATAAGTTTTTAAATTACCTTTGAATATAAAATCCTCATCTTCCATAAATTTTTCAACATCTCTTCCAGTGAAACTTTCAAACAGCCTTTCTTCAGGAGCATCAGGATTTGCTTTCTCTCTGACATATCCTACTATGGTTGATTTTTTTTGATTTATTCTACCTCCTTTACTTTTTTTATTTTTTTGTATATCAGGCTTGGCATTTACTCCTTGTTCTTTATGAAACTTTTTTTTCAATCCTGTTAAATTAGGCTCTTCATGACCTAAATTAACGGCTTTCCAATGCTGTCTTGCAATTTTAGGATAATGTCTTGAAAGCCAAGTTTGAAACCCTATCTTATCTTCAAATAATTTTTCTAAAAAATCTGGATCTATATCAAGTGTTACATTTTTGACAGGTCTAAATCCTCCTGTATCAGTTTTTACTTCATATTCATTATAAATTAATTGAAATGGAACATAATTAACACCTATACCTTTAAACATTTGAAGTATGTCCATATTGGTTTGATTAACTAATGTTTGTAATCTTTTATTAATCTGTCTTCTAAGTATTTGTGCGTCTTTAGTTGCCAAATTACGGTATAAAAAATAATTCTTGTCGATTATCTATACAGTTTTCAATGTCAGCTCTCCAATCTGATTTAGATGATGCAATATCTGCACCATTTGAACCAACTGGCAAAATATCCATACGAAAACTAGAATTAATCAAATCTATTGAAACAAGTTTGATACATGCATCTTGTATGTCAAAAGGAACAGTTGGATCGCCATAACGATATGTTACTCTTATTCTGTTCTTTCTCATAATTGTAAATATATAACCACGAAAATATAACTTTCCATACTCCCCTTCAAGGTTATGAACTCCTGTGTCATTTGTATGATCAATATAACTGTCACCTGTCCATACCTCTATTCTATCTCCTGCACTATGATCTAAATCTGCAATCTGTCTATGTTTTAAAAATATTGGTGAACCCCAACCATAAGAGTATAATAATGGCAAATCATGAACTTCCTTTCCTGAAGATATAACTCCTCCAAAATGGTGTCCTATTCTTCTGTCAAGTTCCTGTTCTTTCCTAAGTATAATTTTTTCCACTTGAGCTTTATTTGGAGTAGTAGTAGCAGTGATTGGAACACGAAGAAAATCGGAAACATCTGCTACTGTACAATAGGTACCCATGCTTTTATAAAGGTTGCTTTGTATTTAAATTTTCTATTTGAAAACTGCTAACCATTCAGCAGTACCTGTGACTTTTAGGAAAATACCGTTTTCTAAACGTCTATTTATATTAAATACTGACTGGGTTGATGATCCATATACTTCAAACTCAACATCTCCTCCTGCTGTAAGACCATTGATTACCTCTAATTTTGCTCCACTATGCTCTTTAGTACAATATATAGCGACTATTACACCGTGAGTTCCTTTTGCCAAAGTATTAGAATTAAAGGAAACTACATTATGATTCTCTGTACCCATAATATATGATATTTATTGAAATATATAAACTTTAAGGAAGAAAAGAGCACTAATTAACTGTTAATTAACGCATGTAAAGTTAGCTAACTTAATTAAGCTAAGTTAATTAACTTTTTAAAAAAGAAAAAAAGAGACTAGAAACCTAGTACTCGGATTTTACAAGTCATACTGTTTACGGCAGTTGATGCGTTTGCTAATTCTGCAAATGCTCTTGCTGCTGAACCTTTGGCAGTATGATCTTCACCATAACATTTAATCTTACCTGTTGCTGCTGCTCCTCCTGTTGCAGGAACGTATTGCAAAACTAATCCTTTATTGCCATCGAAAATTTGTGCTCCGATAACAGTACCAATTCTACCACCTAATGAAAGATCTACGACATTGCCGTTTGTAGCATAGTTATCACCTGCTGCATAGGTTATGTCGACGACGACTGATTTCAATTTAGAGGTCAATTCGCTTTGTATGGATAGTGTCTTGCCTGTAAGACTTTTATGTAAGGCATTTTGTGCGATTGTGATTGCCATCAATATATATAAAAAGTACTATTATATAAAGATAAATAAAAGAAAAAAGGGTTATTCCCTATTCGTTTCGCATTGAATTTTTAACAAAAGCGTTTTCTTCAATCATATCTTTAACGATTGGTTCTGCTATTGCTTCTTCAAATGCTTTGTCTTCAACAGTTGCGTATCTAAAGTTGTTTTCCAAGTATTGATTATACTCTCCCAACAATGCACTATGATATTCTATCTTACCATCTGTTCCAAACATCACTTCATTTTGACGTTTGACTTGATCCATAGTCAATCCATCATACAACACTTCACAACCATGTTGTGCCTTGTGTGTATCAGGGAAAGCATTATTATCACAGATTGCTGACATATCTACTGCTTTTGATGTTGCAGTATATTCCTCAAATGGAACTGCTTGAATACCCTCGTATTCTACAAGTAGACTGAATTGAACATCATCATCTCCTGTAGGCATATTGGAATATCCTTCACCGACTACTTTGAGTAGTTTGTGTTGAGCTCTACATTCCTCTATTGCCATTACAATTTCTCCAAGTTCTCCGTCATACTTTACATTGTTGACTGACCATAAGTTGAACTCTGAAATCTCAAACTCTCTTGCATTTTGAAATGGTGCTGTTTGCTTATCCATTCCTTGTTGACAAGTGTCAAGTTCTTTGAGCAAATTCATGTAAACTGAATCTGTTGCAGTTGCAATACCCCTTGCAAGTTTGTTTTCTATCTCTAGGATTACTAACTCGTTAGGTGTAAGTTTTGCTTTTTCCTCTGCTATGGCTGCCAAGGCTTCCTCATTGAGTCTATCAATTTCTTGTTGATAACGTTCTGCTGAGATTAAATCTCTAATCTCTTGCATACTTTCAAATGTAGGCTCTGGTATCATTCCCTGCCAAACACAGTGATATTCTACTGCAAGTTCATCAAATGAACAACTTTGTCCGTGACTATCGAAAGGCACTTCAACTGTTGCTGTTTCTGCATATACAGCACTAAATGTTCCTACTGATAATAGGGCTAATAGTGCTAATATTTTTGTCGTCATTAGGAGATAACGTGTGGCACCGTGTTATAAATGTAACTAAAAAATAAAAAAATGGTTTGTGGTTTGACTAGAGTTTAATATCTCTGATCTTACCTTGAGATTTGAAGTGACGACATACAGTTTCACCCATAGTTCTGTATACACCTTTCTCAACAAATGCATTGTTGACAAATGGATATGCAGGAGTTCTTCGGGTTGCTTCGTAATATTCGGTAGGAATTGCTACTTGAATTCCGATTCTTGGATAACCATATCCTTCTGCATCAGATGTATCTAATGCAAATAGTCTTCCAACTTCAGTGCTACCGTTTTGTGGTGCGTCTTTGGTTGGAATGAATGGGACACCATAGATGGAATCTACGTGAATACCTACTCCAGTACCCTTGAATGTTTGAATTCCGTTTACGTCGATTTGTACTAAGCTCTCACCGTATGGATTTGCAACCCTTACAGAAGGCATATACAAGCCTTGGATTTCGGAATAAACTTCGTGGGAACCTAGGAATACGTTAGGATCTTTACCTGCTGCAATACGGATCTTTCTGAGGAAAGTTCGTAATGTATCATCGGTAAGAACACCTTCTGTTCCTATTGCTCCACCTGCAGATTCTACAGTACAATCAAATTCAGGCATTGCGTTGGTATCTCTATTGATATCAGCGTTTGCTGCCCAACAGTTATAGTGTTTTGAACCTCCACCACCGACAGCAGTTTCTTCAGCGTGTGAAGAAATAATTCTGTCTAGTGACTCAAAGTCCAATGTGCCTGCGAAGACACCACCTGCTGCTGCACCTGCTTGTGCGTCTTTTAGCAATGCTCTATTTAGGAATTCTTTATGCTGTACAGCCATAAATAGTCTTAAACTACCTAAGCCTCCCCAAATATCATCTTTGGAGTGTGTTGCAAGCCATTCCATTACTTCAGATGCACTGAATGGCAACTGAGCTGTTTTTGGTCTTACATCAATCTCTTTAAGTTGAGGTTTGGTTGTTTCAGCAATTAGTCCACCTTCTGCAGTTCCACCTAATGCTGTATTGGCGTTTGTGGTATTAAGGACAGCTTTGTCAGTAATAACCCTCCAACCAGATTTGTCCCAAGGGACTTTTGGCAGAATACCGAAAGCGTTTGCCTCTAAGTTAAGTTGAGCCCATGCATAAGCACCAAATACGGCATTGAATGTGCCTGCAGTTGATGTTGTGATAGGAGCGTCAGCTTTTCTGATGAGGTTTCTATTATACCCATAATAGAGTGCTTCAAGTTCGTCGATTGTTTGGATTTTAGGCATTTTAATAATACCCTCCGTTGTCTTGTGTCGTATCTGGGCTACCGTAGTCGCCTGCTAAGATTCTTTTTGCAACATGGGATAGACCTTCATAACCTTGAGCTCTTGCGTCTTTTAAAACCATATTCAATTCTACGTCAGCAGATTTGTTTATGTTTTCAACAGAAGCACTTGGTCTTGGTGTTTCAGTGGTGAAATCGAAATTAGCTTTTTGTTGCATAGCCAATCCTGAATCATCACCTTCAGGTTTATCTTGACCAGATTTATCATCATCTAATCCTGCTTGCACAGAATTGGATTGTAATGTATCTGGTACAGTTACATCAGCACCAATGTCTTCAGAATCTGATTCTTTTGGTTTGATATTTAACTGTGTTTTTGGTTCCTCATAGAGTGCTTTTTCTACTTTAGACTCTAATTCGGCTTGAGAATCTGACAGAGCTTTTACGTGCTCAGTTAGAGTAGACAAAGTTTCAATTAAAGCTTCGTCAAAAGATTTTTCTTTTGATTCATGCTCTTCATCTTCATGTTCTTCGTCTTTCTCGTCTTCATGATCTTCTTTTCTAAGTTCTTCTAAAGTCATGTATATTGATTTAACATATACGGGGTTTATAAAGATTGTGGGAAGATTTATATTATTATTCTTTAGGTTCTTTTGTAGTTCTTTTTGATGAAACCCTATCATCTTCAGGTCTTGGTTGTACTAATGTTACTTGAGTACTGTCACCTGAGCCTTGAGTATGTCCATGATCTGTTCCTAGACCTCTTGAGCCTAATCCACCTGAAATATGTAGTTTTTTAATAGCATTTAACTTCATTAAGGCATGTACCTTGTTTAATTCTCTTAATGCTTTGGCTTTATATGGTTTTTTAGTAAATAATTTTGAAGCAATATTTGGAGCATCAGTTGATATGTTACTTCTAACATCATCAGCACCTTCGTCATAAGAATCCATATAACCTTCTTTTTCAGTTGCTTTATTATTCAATCTTTGTGCGTTAGGTGCATCTTGATTATATGCTGATTCCATAACTCCACCTGCGTTAGTGTTACTAATATCCAATCCTTTACTATGATTTTTACATTTTTTACAGCAATTACATTTATCATTTCTTTTACAGTCTTTACAAGTACAGTCACAGCCATTGTTATGCACTGGATTGTTAGCTCCTCCAGTTCCAGTTGTTAAAGTTCCACCGTTACTATTAGATGCATCACCGATGCCTGCACCACCTGAACCAGAACTTGCTTCGACCTTATGTACAAATGAGCCAACAATTTTTTCTGCTGATTCTCTTGACTTGCCTTCTCTGATAAGTGCCTGTACTTTTTGTTCAAATGTTTGTGATTCGTTTAGATTTGCTTGTTGAATACCTCTAGGTAGTTCTTGTGATAGTGATCCTTTTATTGGAAGTTTCTTTTCAGGTATTTCTCTTTCTGTATCATTAATTCCTGTACCGTTGTTTCTATCTTCTGTATAAACTTGATAGCCTGCTTTTTCTAAAATCTCAATGGCTTTTTCTATATCTTTCTTTTCAGGTAAATCTTCTACTGCGTCCATCATCTCTTTCTTTTCCATAAATTTATTGTAATATTGATTGTCGGAATCCTCTTTATCATCTTCCTGTATTGATCTCCATTTTTTTAATTGTTCTTCACTTAGACCTGTTGGTTCAGTTTTATCAATGGCTCTACCACGTTGTCTTCCTGCTTCAACTGCCTTGTAGTTTTCTGGTTTGTCACCTTCCATGACAGATAACAAGTCACCTCCACCTGTTTTTTTAACACAGTTTGGAACTTGTTTACCGTCTTTATCTTTCATACCATATTGTTCATATCCTTCCCAACATGGATCGTCTTTTTCTAACCATACTTCCCAATTAGATTTATTTATATTATCAGAAACACTTGATGATTTTTCCCACATTTTACAAGACCAATATGCAGCAGATGTAACATCTTTCTGTTCTGAACATTTATGTCTTGCTCTAAATGATGATCTTCGTTCAGGACTGTCACGTTTGATTTCCATGTTTGGATCACCAAATCTCACAGTAATTACATTTCCAGTTTTAGGATCTTTTACATATACTTTAAATTTCTTATCACCATCATCTCTCATTGGCTTGTTTAACGGTTTGTCTTCATCTGCTTTTGTTGTTCTAATGCCTTCTGTCTTTCCATTCTTATCTGGGTGGGTTTCATTTTTCCACTCGTCTAAAACAGTTACTTGAGTATTATCATCTTCATCATCTTCTATCTTTACAAGTGAGTCTTTGTTGACATAGCAACCCATGTTGTCACATTGAATTACCATCTTACCATCATCTCTTACAGAAGAGTTGAAGTTTGCTTTTGCAATCTGATTGAAATCTGTAATGATAGCCATTGGTACAGCAGGATCTTTGCATACTGCAACCTCATAATGTTCTAAATCACCTAGAGCATAAGCAGTACTACCATCTTTCATTCTGATTGGTGATCTTGCTGATCTTGTTGCACCACCGAATGACAATCCTTTGTATTCATTGTTTTTAATTTTATCCCAGATAACATTATCTAATTCATAATTCTTAAAAATCTTTCCTGTAATTTTAATTGCAGGTAGTTCTTCACCATCATCGTTTTTCACAGTTGTTCTAGAATAGTTTATGCCTTTACCTACAATTCTGTTAGTGTGAGTGTCACTGATTGGTGCTCCCCTGTCAATCCATACAGGTAATACCTTGTACAATTCATCAACAATGGTAACTTCACCTTGTTTGTCTTTCATTTGTACTGTTAACAGTCCTTCAAAATATCTATCATCTGAACCTACACTTTCCATGCTTTTTAATGTACTTGTAAGCTTATGGAAACCATATATTGTCATATATAAACTAATCGTGATGAGGTTAATAAATATTATGATAAAAAAGGAAATAAGAGTAGGGTTTTATGCTACTTTTTTTGCTTTTGTGACAGCGAAATCAACAGAGAAACCTGCTGTTAAGCCTATCAAAGCAACGCCAATTAGACTTAAACTGTCTATAGCGATTGTGTTTGCTATTGCAATACCTGCGAATGTTGATACAATTACTGCACCAATTAATTTCTTTGCAGAGTATGAATCGTCGTTACCTAAATACCCTCTAACTGTATTCAATACAGCTCCAGATATACATGCAACCACTGCAATAAGTAATGGATCTACCATAACAAATGGCATTTTCAGCTATATTTAACTATTACTACTCATTTGTCGAGTAATTCCTTGACTAAATCATCAAGATCTGATTCTGCTTCATCTGGGTGCATACGGTTTGTTTGTCTATCAAGTGCTTTAGCTAAAATAATAATTGTTTTTTGTAATTTTTCAACAGTTATACATAGGTTCTTTTGGGTTCTCTGTACTTTTTTAAAATATGCAACTACTGCTGCTCCTGTTCCCAAAGCAACTGCCATAACTGCTTCTTCATAAATTGCGTCTAACATTTCTAACATGACAAATTTATACTTTTATCACTTTTATTTATATCGGTTGATTTATTAATGGTATAATTATACATATATCATGGCTTCTTCCATATATTTATACAACAGTTATGACGAATTTGAGTCATTTAACAAGGATAATTTTAATGAAAAGTTCAAAACTATTAAGATAATAGACATGTATATCCATCAAAAAACTAAATTATGGGTGGTAACTGACACAAATGACCTCATAGAAAAGCCATATTTGCAAAAATCTTTGGTTCATTTTAGAAATGCAACTGTAGAAGAGTACATAACTGATGAAACTAAGCTTATATTACACGATAAGATCAAATTTAGCCCTAAAAAGATGCATATTGACATATTTCCAAGATTTTTAAGAAAACCAGAGCTTAGATGGAGAATTGACAAGTATATCAACAATGGAAACAACTTAGAAACCAGATTTGTTGATTATGACAACAGATATTATGATTTTGAAAATAATAGAATAAATTTTGTGTTAAAAAACTAACGCCTATTGCCTAAGTTTTTAGACATGATTATTTGCCAGTCTTTTCCGTGTTTTCTTCTCATATTCTTCCAAAACGGATCAACTTCAAACATTCCACCTTTTGCATTATATGATTTCATTATATTTGAAACTTTTCTATGACATTTTTCACAAAGTCTTACGTTTACTTGTTCCATACCATGTTTATACACTCCACAAAAATGACACATTCCATAAACAACTTCTTTAATTGGGACTAGAATAGTTTCTCTGCCTTTTTTACCTGCACAGTCACCACAAATATCATTTACACCTGCTCCTACTGGAATTCCATTGCCAAAGCAACCAAAACACATTCCTTCTTTGTAGTTGTTTACCTTCGTATATTCATTTTTTTGATGAATGTCTACAATTTTACTGCCAATTTTTGACTCACCAGAGTCTATTTTTAATTTTTCTGCCATTATTTGTCCCTATTCTCCATTTTTCTTAGACATTCCATTAGTATTTCAAGTGATCTGTTGTCTTTTTTGACTTTTAACAAGTCGTTAATATGATTCATATACTTAGTCCATTCGTCCAATTCTTTTGGTTTTGCAGCCTTTGTCTTTATAATTTTTGGTTTTGGCTTTACTTTATCAATTATTTTCTTCATCGTCCCACCTTTGTACATGTCCAAACTCTTCGTTAACTATATCTCTTGCGTTTCTTACTGTCATACCTGCATATTTTCTTAATTCTTCAACAGTTTTTGTTTTCTTCCAACCAAAGTCCATTGCTGTTTGCAATGTTTTCTTTACTACGTCAAAGTTTGTTGGCGTGATGCCGTTAGGATAATTTTTTTGTGACATTGATGTTCCACTACCAGATGAAGGTGATCCTTGTGCAACTCCTCCCATGTCAGAAGGTCTATTTTCAACATGTTCGCCTTGTGCATTTTGTCTTCCCTCTTCAGGTGCAGCAGTTGATCTGCCTCTGCCATTTTTAAGTTCTTCGTTTTCATATTCCTGAACCTCTTTGGATATATTGTATTCTCCAGTATGGGTTCTTTCTACCTTGAATCCCATTTGTTGTAGTTTTGCCATGTTGTCAATCTCAACACCATCTCTTTGTAGTTCTGAAAGTTTGTCATTTTCTTCACCTGCTACAAGTTTAAGATCCCAATCATCAACTCCCATGACTTCTGCAAATTTCTTAAAGAAAGCCTTGTATAATATATCCTGTCCCCATTTAACTGCTCTGTTTGTAATTGTAACTTGTAATCCTTCTTGTGACCAACCACCTACCATCTCTCCGTAATACAATGGAAGCACACCGTATACTGCACCAATGATCTGTCTTAGTTCTTTTCTTACCTCAATGAATTGTAATTCCTGTAATGATCCAGTAAAGTCTATCCAGTTTGCCATGTTTTTACCACCTTTGTCGGATTCAACCATGAGTGGGTGTATCATGTACGGATCTTCAGTTGCCTTTTGCTCCAAAGCGTCCCATGACTTTCTGAATGTCTCATAGTTTCTTGATGCAACTACAAGCAATCCTCTTGGTGGACGCATCTTATCAAAGTACTTTCTGACATACTCGTCCATGTGTGACAATGACATTGCCTTACTCCATATAGCAAATATAGGAGATAGACCATAAATCAAACTTGGTTTGTACTTGCCTGCCTTCCAAATAACTTCACCCTCACCATAGATTACTCTTTTTGGGTGTGGGATACCGATAGAATATACAGAGTTTACTTCAATTATTGCCTTTAGACATTTGGCATTACAAACATCACATCTGTCAGTGTACTGTCTTTTGTCTCTGTGTTCAAATCTAGGACATACCCAGATCTTTTGTCTTTTATCATCATAACCTATTCTGCCATCAGAGTCAGCAATCATTGCTACTTGTGGTGGATCAATTCTTAACAGTTCTTTAATCTCAGTTTTCTTCATATCTATTTCTCCAGTAATATCATCAATGAAATAATTCTTTAGCATCAACATGTAAGCGTTATCTGCAATTTCCAAATCTCTTTCCAACTGTCTTGCAAGGTCTTCCATGTTTTGCATGTTGCCATTTACAGGTTTACTCATAATATCCTCAAGAATCTTTCTGTGTTCTGGTACAGGTCTTCTCATTTCATAACTTCCACATGAGTCACATTGTACCTTTTTCATATCTATCTTGTCTTCACCTTCTTCATGAATGTTTGGTGCATATTGGAATGTTTTTGCACAGTTTTCACATTTGTACTTGAATCTCTCTACTATCTCAAAACCGTTCTTAAACATTTCACGGTTAAGTGTCTCAATAGGAATTCTAATAGCATCAATATTATCTGCCAACTCATAGATCATAATGAGTGGGAATGGGAAAATTGGTAGTTTGGCACCTGTATCGGTACTCATATAAGGTTGTGCTATACTTGGTCTAGTCGTAGCATCAGTGTATCCTTTGTTGACTGGAGTTAGTGCTTTTCTAATACCACTAAGAGAGTCTCGAATACCCATGATAATCTAAGAAATCATTAGTTAATAAACTTTGTCTAATAATGTTAAAATTATGTCAGATCTTGTCAAGGTCGCCATCTATAGGGCATCTTATGTTTCTACCTATATCCTCGTTACATAAGCATTTTTTAACTGTTTTTTTAACTTCTTTAGGCTCTTTGAAGGATTTTTCTTCCATTCTAACACTTATATTACGACAGATATATAGTTTCTCATGGGCGTATGTAAAGGAGTTTGTTTATCTAAATATTATGCACCTAAAGGTAAAAGAACATATCTAGGTGGAGGTAAACGCTGCACTGAATGTGCATTGTTTGTAGACTGGGAAGGCATACATTGTCCTTGCTGTGGAACCAAGTTACGTGTAAGAATTCGTTCACGACCCATTCCTTTAATAACTTACAAAAGAATATAAACTACCTATTTAAAGGAATTGTATGGTTTCATTTACTTTAGGCGACTATGAGTTATTATTAAAATGGTTTGAACTGGCATTTGCTAGGTTAGACAAGTCCAAAATTTCATCTGCCGACAAGAAAGTGTTTTGGAAAATAACATTCCTAGCTGAAGATGAAGTAGAAGAATTAAGAAAACGTAGACATGAAGACGATGAAGATTAGTTAAACCTATAAATAAGGGAGCCTGTTATAACATGTGGTTGTCAGGGATTACCCGTTTTGGTCTAACCATTCACGGTAGCCCTCTTAAACCACCTACCCTACAATAACGTTGCAACGTGAAGAAAGCCGTCACCTGCAACAAAAAGAAAGTAAAATATTTGATCGTATTATACAAACTTGGGTAGGTTTTTCAGTTATTCTTATATATTAGTATGACGTATATAAAGTGCTAGTTAACTAACCGTCCTACCAAGTCGGTAGTGGACAAACACGTAAGATTTGTCCTCCTTTTTTCCAAAGGTTAATATGAGAGTTTAACAATCTATGTTTATGAATATACCTTTATTCTTTATCAGTTTATTTTTAATAGGTACATTATTCTTACTTCCATTAGGTATTGTTGTTTTAATCATATCTTTAAAATACAAAGGTAGAAAAAAGAAATATAGTAAAAAGTTACTGGAAGATATGCGTTAAACAACATGCATTGCTTTTACATCAAGTCTAACTGCATCATCTCTGTTGGATTTTCTTGATCCCATCTTTGGTCTACGTTTGCAGCAAGGACAGTTATCATCAATCAAGTATGTTTTTCTTAGCCATTTATCACATCTTCTACATAATGCGTGTGTTTTGTATGCGTTACCAAAAGGTCTATCATCTGGTATTCTGTCGCATAATCCTTTACAACCTTTCATAATAAACTATACTGATTCTGCCTTAATTAAACGTTTGCTTTTAATATTATGTTTCAGTTACATTTATATAACGATATATACATCTATTAGATATGATTACAAAGATGATTGCAACCATTACAGTCGTTCTATTAGTAGGACTAACTGCAAATGTATATGCAGCACCAGATCGTGTTACTGTTGACACTTTCCCATTTGAGATCACAATGGAAGAACAAGGGGAAATCACAATAATTAACACAGATGCTTTAACTCACACTTTTGAATTAAGTGGTGTATTTAGCCACACAGTTGAAGCAGGGGAAGGTCTAGTTTTTAACTTACCTGCCTCAATGACAGAGGATAACAAAGACGGTTGGTATTTGTTAGACCAAGCAACGGGGGGATACAACATCATTCATACCGAGGCAAAATATGTAGCACCACCACCTGCTCCAGTGTATGTAGCACCACCACAACCTGAGCCAATAGCAGAGCCTTCCGAGCCGAAAGTGGACTTTGCTGCTGCAAGCAGTGAAACAAGTGGAGAGTACGAGGGCATCAGAAATGTTCCAACATACAACGGCAACGTTGATGTGCAAACATTGCAAAGCGACCTTGCAGATATAACTGCAAAGTTCAACAAGTCGGTGCAAACGATAGCAGAGCAAAAAACGGAAATTAGGTTGCTTAGTGCAAACGTAACTACGTTGAAAGCACAAACTGTCGCAACGGTTGACACCTCAGCACTGGACAGCAAAGTGTTGGCACTTGAGGCTAACAACACTGCACTTGCAAACGAGGTCAGAACTATCACAGCAGATAGAGATGAATGGAAAGCATTGGCAGAGAGTTGGTACGGAATTGCAAAGGCACAACTTAAAGTCATGGTCGACTACTTGGGGCTCTAACCCCTTTCTTTATTTTTAGTTAGATTTATATAACGTGCGTGTGTATTATAATTATGATAGGATCAAAACAGATAAACAAGGTAATGTGTATTGCTTGTCAAAACTTAATCGGGGAGCATACCAAACGTGGATTAGGACGCTGCTTATTTCGAGTGCAGGGAACCATGATAGCCGAAGGCAAAAGTCAAGCAGAGGAGTCAATGAACAAGTACAAGGCACCTGAGTTTGTGTCTCAGGAGGACATAAAGCAATGACTTGGGACTGTGACGAGTGCTATTCGCAAAAACAACTTTGCGAGGATTGCGAAAGCAAGGACTGTCATTCATGCAAGAACATGAAAGAACTGCTTTTCAACTCAAGCATCATAGCCTATGCAACAGAAAACAACAAACGCATAGTATGCAACAACGGGCACACAATATTCACGCCTGACAAAAAATGTAGCACAGAAGGGTGCAAAATAATTTGATGAAGGGCAACAAGGAATGTGTGTGGTGTATCATAGAATTAAAATACGATATGAGACTACCTGACCATACGTGTGACGGGCGTGGTTAAATGCGTTGTAAAACATGTGAAAGAACATTCAAGTCTTGTGGCTGTACAGGCAGGCATTGTTGGGAACATCAACAATGTCGCAAGTGTCATTATTTAGGTTTATATATAAATGGCGTACAGTGAAACATGCAAAGCCTGTGGGCATGGCATGCTTGAGCACGGGTGTGATTCAGGCGTAGGTTGGTGTGGTGCAGGCAACGGAGATTGGTGTGACTGTACTGTGAAAGGCGATACCTATGAGGAAGCGTTAGCACGATTAAAATAAAAACGAAAGACTTTTATATATAAAACATTTAGCCTAAGCATGTATAGCGACAAAAAATATCGTGCAGAACATTTAGCTGATTTTAAGCGTGTGTATGACAGGGTTTCTAAAGAAGCCAATGTGAACCCTTATAGACTTAAAAGAATACAGGAATGTATAAATCTATGTCAAGATTAAGAAACATCATGACGAAGATATTTCACGCCTGTGATGATTGTAAGCCTATGATAGGCATGTGTCACAGTTGTTTTAAGAGTGGTGTCAAGATTGAAGATAGGAGAATGATATTATGTCATGGTTGCTGTCAGGCTTTATAAAGGGACTCAAGAAATCCTTTTCAGGCAGAGATTATTTAAGAGATATAAACCAATGTATAAAGTGTGGTAAGCCCTCCTTTTTTTCCTCGTGCCTAAAGTGTGAGACTGATGAAGCATATAAAGGATTTGAGCGTAAGGGTAAGTTATGATCTGCCCTAGATGTAAACAGGTTTATAACTCCCCTTGGCAAGAGTGTTATAAATGTATCGAAACAGTGTACCCCGAAACCTGAGCCTATTTGTATCCGTATTTTTTTCCGATTGAGTTGTAATTTTTTTCCCGATTCGTATATATAGGTTTCCTAAAAACCGTTTTTTTTCCATGCCTACTAGGCACGCTAACTCAGGCGTCAAACAGTGTGGAAATGTTATACCTGACGGACGCCTAGTGGTAGTATCGAGCCTCGCTCACTCACGCCTCAGGCGTGGGTGTGCCTGAGTGACGATAAAGCAGAGGCGAGGGAAGCCATTACTAGGCGATAGTGGTCGAACTTAATACGAGGGTAGGAGTACCTAGAGTGTTAAGGGTAGACTACAGCAGTGTCGAAACGTGGCGTCTTCTGGGAGCAGTACAACGACTCCTAATTGAGAGAATAGACTCAACTCTCCGTGCCTAAGGGAAGAAGTTGGATAGCGTAGAGTGATACTACGTTCCTTAGACCGTTCAACGACTTGTCAAACTCGGTAGGAAAGGTTAGCAATAGCTATAACTATCGAGGGTAAATCTTACTAACAACCCCTGCTCGTATATTTCAAGAGCCAGTGCAACTTGTAAGTAGAGAAAATGCAAAGGGTTATATACCCCGTGCCTCGCCACTAACCAACCATGTTAGATAGGCGTGTAGGCAAAACAAAACGTGAGTTTATATAACAATAAGTTAGGTCTATTAGGTCTATACTGTGTATTCTTTACTTATGAGGCATAGATGGAGTCTTGTACGAAAGTCAATACTTCTCAGGTTGATATGGTTAAGGAAGCCTTAATCAGTATTAGCAATAGAGATACTAGGATTCTCAATGGTTACTTAGCAATAAGTGAGTTTGAGAACCAAACCCCCGATTTTTTCAAGGAAAATGGTAGGTGTTTTGATACTTATGTCATGCCACCTACCGAAAGCCATGAAGATTGGTCAATAGGTGTGTTTGCTACACGTTTAGGTATGGATATTCTTAGAGTATCCTGTCAAGCAGGTGGTAGAACCTATGATGCAATCAGAGGTAACAGTAGGAATACTGACCGTATGTTTAGAGGACATGATGAGGATCACTTCGTAGTCGAAGCAGGCTTCTTATCACAGTTACTAGACTACGAGAGTAGGAACGCAAGCAGAGGATTTGCTTATAAATCATCAAGCAATCCATACTCGCAAGAGATGATGGAAGATGTAATGAGCTCACTCAATGGGTTGTTGCGACATGCTATGGTAGAGTATCAGCGTGAATTGATTTATAGAATCGGTTCATTCATGGTCTATACCATAGATGGAGGTTCACCTTATGAGTGAAATCATTCATAGAAATGGTCACGAGTTAGAAGGTGCATTTGACAGAAGTGTATCTGAATATTCAGGTTGGCACTACGATTCCTCAGTAGAGGTTAGTGGTGGCAGCGAAGAATGTGAATGTGAAATCGACTGTGATTGTATCGAATGTAGAAGATGTGAGCACAGTGGTGAAAACATAGAATACTGTCAAGCAGATGGTTGCATGAGATGTGATAACTGTGAATATGACATGGACGATTGTGACTGTTATATAGAATCTGCATTTCATAAGGAATGTGAGGACTGTATGGAACGTTCATTCAATAGTGAAACACAAATTGCATGTACTGCACATATATGTCAGGCATTTGAAGAGAATTGCCACGCTGCATGTGAGGACACATACATGTCATGTGATGGAGACTGTGGCTGTGAACGTGACTGTTCATGTGGCTCAGAGGTAGATGGCGAGATGGTCAGTCCACCATTGAAATCAGAAGATTGTGAGCAATGGATTAGGGATAACTATCCAAACCAAACCAACACAACATGTGGTAGCCACCATCATGTATCATTCAAACACATGAAATACTATGCAATAGTAATGGATAGAGAGTTCCAACAGTTCATGTTTGATGAGCTAGAGATGTGGGGCAAATCAGTCGGTGTACGTGAAGGCAGTGCATTTTATAGACGCTTGCAAGGCGAAGTACATTGGTGCAAGAGTGACTACTCAGCACACGAACAGATTCACACGAGTGACAAATCAGATTGCCGATACAGGGCAATCAACTACTGCAATAAATTGCATGGAACAATGGAAGTACGTGTACTACCTGCCTTCCAACAAGTAGACTATACTGTATCTGCTCATAGAGCACTAACGGGTATCATTGAGCAGTATGTGAGCGATCACAAAGACTCGTTAACACAACAGCATAAGACAATAACAATGGAGGTGATGGTCTAAGATGTGTGTAATAATATGTATAGAAGATGGTAAATACCCAAGCAAATCCACGCTTGAAGATGCAGAGAGCATGAATAGTCATGGTGGTTCAATCGCATGGCTTGATAAGAATGGTAAGAAATACTACCAGAAAGGTATCAAGGCTAAGCAAATCACTAAGATTATCAACAAGCAACTCAAGCCAAAAGGTATTCAAACAGCAATCATTCACTTTAGGATTGCAAGTGTAGGCAACGTGAACAAGGCATTGTGTCACCCATTTGAGATAACCAACAGGGTTGAACTCAATCTATCAGGTGAACGCATGAGCACTGACTTACTGTTCCACAATGGTACATGGTCAGAGTATGCAGAGGAAATGCTAGAGTTCTTAGGTAAACATAACAAACCCCTAACAATACCATACGGTGAGTTTAGTGACAGCAGAGTAATGGCTTTCCTTGCTAAACGTATGGGTATCAAACAGATGGCTAAGAAAGTAACAGGTTGGAACAAGATAGCAGTACTCACGAGTGACGGTATCAAACGATACGGCACAGGTTGGGTTAAGCATGATGGCAACCTATGTAGTAACGACTACTTTCTACCAACACAAAACATGTGGTCATTCAATGACGACACGCCTTACACCTTTGCAGGGTATGGTGTCAATGATACGTCGTATCTTAACGACACAGAGATGAAGGTAGTAGAAGAACTAAAAAAAGAATACGACATAACTGATGATGATATCAATCAGTACCTAGATGTTGGCTACTCAGTACATGACATAGCATTTGTCATTGATCAAGAGATCAAAGAGATGAAGGCAGTAGAAGGTATAGAAGATGAGGTACAAAATCACTACGGTATGTATAATAGAAGAGGTCATGGCTTTGACTACTGAGCGACCTGAATGGGCATGGCTAATAGGAGATGATGATATAGATGAGTGATCTATCAATGATAAGAATACTATCTAACTATGGGTATAGTGCTAGACATATCAATAGAATGATAGCATGGAAAAACACAGGAGTATGTAATGATTGTTAGATGTTCACTCTGTGGTATCGAGTTACCTAACGAAGCACCCCGATTATCTCGCCACCATGAGTGGCATTACAAGGCACGGGCACAGCATAGGAACACTACTCAGGGTATTCCTGAATGGCATGTAGTGAATTAATTTTATAGTATAGTACAGCACAGGCAAAGCATGTAGATACATCATGCCTATGTTATTAACCACGGTTGGGTGTGTGTGTTCGGGGGAGCCCACACCTTACCTACATTACCCCTAGAGTTGTACACGACTACTGGGGGGGAGTAGAGTATAGCCCATGTGTAAGTTGAGGAATGGGTTTTACATATTATAGTTAACTAAGGAATTATGAAACCTTCTGATAGTGTTACAACGACAGTTGTTTCAAAGCACTACAAGGATAACATATACCTTGTTAAACAACGTATTAGGATAGGATCAAGACCGTAACACCACTACTTGAGGGAAGCCAATGATAGTAGACGCTTGGTCACATGAAGCATAGACGTTAGTTAGTACATGGGCTTCCCATAAGAATAGCATAACTGAGACTAACAACGGTGCAAATCATGGAACATTCAAATGATAGAGATGCAACTAGACTATACTTTAGTCAGCAACATTGCTCTTGCTCTAACTGTTACGTTCGTGCAAGAGATGTAATCATTGCAGAGCTAGAGAGTCTAAACATCTTAGAAAAACAAGACCCCGATATAATGAGACTGTCGGAAAAATTCGCTGATGCATTGCCACATAACAATGACGATGAGATAGAGAACATAACCAATCAGGATATATGGGGCACACTAATAACTAGATTCAATCAATCTGAACCTGATGCCATTCATGATTACGGCATAGTAATTAGAATGATAATAGACATTTTGATTGACAAATGGAAAGAAGATACTACAAACAAACATGGAGGTGATATGTATGGAGTATAAATACAAAAATAGCGATCCATTTATAACAAACATAGAGGATAAATTTGATACCTTTAGAGTTATAGATGAGTACAAACATTATCAGGTAATACACACACCACGTTTAGTCTTTAAACGTGAACAAATACAAAAGTGCAAATTATGTGGGGAAGAAATGTCAAGTTTTATAATTGACCACATTAGAAAACAACACCCAGATGATTATGAAAAGGAGTTAGTAGAAGCATAATGCAAATACAAAGCAGCAATACAAACACACCTGAGATAGTATATGAGACTACATTAAAGTCATGTACTTGTGGTGACTGGCGATATAAAAAGTCAGTAACAGGTGAGATGTGCAAACATCAAAAGATGTTGAGTGATGAAGCCCCACCAACAGTCGCAGATAGATATGGAGGTATGATACAATGAATGATGCAAATTTTACGCATTTGGTAACAAAGAAAGTAGAACGTATACTAGGAAGAGAAATTGAGTATGCCACCGAGTATGCTACACATATTAGTAAAGGTGAATGTGCTGACTGTAAAAAGCCAGCTAAGTATCTCATAGTAGAGAAACAAATGACTAAAGAAGAGAGAGAAAATGTATTCATACATGTAGGAAGCTTGTATGATATGAGGGCATGGTATTACTGTGGGAGGTGCATGGTAGGTTGATAACTGAAAAAGAACTTGAGGATTATGTAACCAACTGCCCAACTAGACATGAGGGTAAGATTGGTAACAAAAAACAAGCAATAGAAGCTGTAAGAAATCTAGGTTGGTGTGAAAAATACACCATTGAAGAGATGAAGGCAGCATTTGATAATGATGGTGGACACCCTATCGAAAGAATACGTGGTGGAAGAACATATTATTGGAGAGGTTATGACTGATGGACTGTAAACATATCATATCTTTTGATGATCTTACACAAATCCTTGAACATGGACAAGCAAATAGCCCATATATACAGGAAACAGAACTTGTCAGTAATGGAGATGGGTGGGCTGTTAGAGTTCCATGTGCAAAATGTGATGAAGAATTTGATGTTGATCTAGTTGTTCATTCAGGAGGTAAGCAATATTATTCAGTACTTGAAGATATTGAAGATGAGGAGTCTTTAATCAATGACTGATGATGATACAGTATCATGTGAAAATTGTGAACAGCAGTTAGACATTGATGAAATGAATTACAGCGAACAACTTGACACATATTATTGTGACGCATGCTGTGACTCAATGGAACAAGACGAATGTGATGCAGGAGCTGACCACATGATGAGTGTGATGGAGGCTATGGACTAATGAAA
>JAAHTH010000784.1_pt1 | contig 29719 bp, 21 predicted proteins | sample 6116091 | NCBI WGS metagenome assembly JAAHTH01 (sample SAMN13939990, study PRJNA603662) | sponge metagenome | isolation source: marine sponge | host: Mycale hentscheli | place: New Zealand | collected 2006
CCAATGACAAGCCGAACGATAGCAATCGCGCTGAGAGTACAGAAAGAATTGTATCGGTTTGAATACCAATCTCGATATTTGCAGCAGCACGGGTGGGAGACAACTCGTGCCATCGATTGGATGTGCGGACTCAGAGGGTCTTGTTGTGTGGCTGATTTCACGAAATACCCCATGGCATTGTGGCATCTGACATCGATTTCAGAGCATTGTCCAATGCTGATTCAGAAAGGCGGGCCTCTTCTGATTGAGTTGCCAGTGCCCACAGGGTCGGGCAATCAGGGAGGAAGAGGTGTTGATTTGTGGTGCGCAAGGAAGGCAGCGAGCGGTTCAGGGCTACCGTACGCAGTGACTCGACATGCAGCGACTCGAAATGCAGGCAACAATGATTTTGTTGTGATTAGCTCGAGTCTGATGGTGTGCCGATCAAGTCAATAGCTCATGGACCACCTGACCATGCACATCGGTCAGCCTGAAATCACGGCCAGCGTGCCGATACGTGAGTCGTTCATGGTCCATGCCAAGCAGGTGCAGGATGGTGGCCTGCAGATCATGAACATTCACTTCATCATCACCAAGATTGTCTCCCAGTTCATCACTGCTGCCATGGACGATACCACCCTTGATGCCTGCTCCTGCAAGCCATGTGCTGTAAACACGTGAATGGTGACCTCGGCCATCAGTTCCCGGAGAAGCGACAAATGGGCTGCGTCCAAACTCGGTGGTGAAGACCACCAGCGTATCATCGAACATGCCTCTCAATTTCAGGTCTTGCAGTAACGCGGCAATGGGGCGATCCACATTTCGGGCCAAGCGGTCGTACTTGGTGAGTTCGGCGTGTGCATCCCAGTTGCGGTCCACTCCGCTGTCCCCGTCAATCAGTTCCACAAACCTCACGCCGCGTTCTATCATGCGACGGCCAACGAGACATTGCCAAGCAAAGCTGGAGGTGTCATTGGGTTGCAGTCCGTAGAGATCAAGGGTCGATTGTGATTCCTGACGGACATCGAACAACTCAGGTGCTTCCAACTGCATACCAGCGGCTGTTTCATATGATTTGATCCGCGAGCTGAGCTGGGAGTCACCTTGACGGTCTTTGAGATGCTGTTGGTTGAAATAGGAGAGCATGTCCAGTTCTGTCCGCTGCAATTCTGCCGTTTCCAGGCGGCGGTGCATGTTGGCAATCGGTTCGATTCCGGGGATGACTCTCGTGCCTTGATGCACCGCTGGCAGAAAGTCGGATCCCCAAACTTGCCCGCCCGCATACGGCAGTCCAGCGGAGATCACCATGAAGGCTGGCAGGTTCGCATTTTCCGATACCAGCCCGTAACTGATCCATGATCCCATGCTTGGTCGATTGAACGTTGCCGATCCTGTGTGAACCCCGATGGTGGCACCAAAGTGATCACCGTTGAGATTCGTCATGGAACGAATCATGCAAATGTCGTCGACTTGACTGCCGATATGTGGGAACAGATCACTGACTTCTGTTCCGGATTCACCATAAGGGCGAAACTTCCAGCCACTTCCCTTGTAAAAGTAGCGGGCCCGATGTTGCTCGTCGTGTTTGGCATTCAGGACAGGCTTGGGATCAAACGTGTCTACGTGAGAAACTCCGCCAGTCATGAACAGGAAGATTACTCGTTTGGCTTTGGCTGCGAAATGTGGGCGTTTGGGTGCCAGTGGATCGACATCAGGCATCGGCCCAGTCGTCATGGTTTCAGTGGCCATGATTTCGGACAGCATTCCCGGTAGCAAAAGACCACCACCTGCCAGCGATCGTATGAAGCGACGTCGATGGATTGACATGATATTTTAATCCACGAAAAGGAATTCGTTGCTCGACAGCATTGCACGAATGAGGCTTGACCAAGCGGTTTGGTCCCCAGACTTTGCACTGGCCTGTGAGATCAGTTGTTGTGTTTGTTTGATTTCCGGACTGGCCGGCTGCCTGCCGAACAGTGTTTGGTAACACCATGCAGTGCGCGTTGTAAAGTCTGGATTGGTTTTTAACATGCGTGAGGTGATGCGGTTTGCTTCGTCCTGGATGAATGACGAATTCATGAAGTACAGGGATTGCAAACTGGTCGTGGTGGGACGTCGCACACCGACATGAAGGTTGCCATCGGGTGCATCAAAGGTGTCCAGGTAGATGTTTTTGCGAATCCTTTGGCGAAAAAGATAGATCGTGCGGCGGTCACTTTCAAAATTTCCCACGTAGGGTTCGTGTTGCCGAAAGTAATAAGTCAGATAGTGTGGCAGGGGATGGGCCTTCGCGGGGCTCGGATCAAGTCTGCCGCTGATGGCCAGAATTGAATCTCTCAGTTGTTCTGCATCCAAACGGCGGCGATTTGCTCGCCACAGGTAAAGGTTGTCAGGATCAATTTTCGCGTTTGCGGGGAGGTTCTGACTGGTGCGCTGGTAGGTATCCGACGTGATGATCAATCGGTGTAATGCTTTGATCGACCAATCGTTCTGTATCAAGTAGGCTGCCAGAAAGTCAAGTAATTTTGGGTGGGAAGGCTTGCTTCCACGCACGCCAAAATCACTTGTCGAACTCACAATCCCTCGACCAAAATGATGGTGCCATACGCGATTGGCAATCACCCTCGCGGTTAACGGATTGTTTGGGTCTGCGATCCAGTCTGCCAATTGGAGTCGCCCGCTCTGGTCATTTGAGTCATCCACTGTCTGACCGCCAAGGACTTGCAGGAAACCACGCTGTACCATCGGCCCCAAGACTCGGGGATTGCCTTGTTTTTGGATGGCTGCATTACCAGTATCTCCTTCCCTGACTGCATAGGCCGTCTCCAGCGGGGGAAATGTATCTGCGAGGACTGCAATCTGGCCTCTCAGTTCCAGGACTTCCTTCCAGGCAGTCTCGCGGTTGTAGCCCGGGATATTAATCGGTTCGGTTTGGAAGGAACGGTAGCGCTGAAAGGCTGCTCTTTCCTGCTTTCTGAGTTTGTCCAATTCCTTGCGGAAAACGCCGAGACTCTTTTTCGCTTTTTTGTCCCCGATCCGATAGACGAAATCCTCACGGTAAGGTTTGTGTTCGGCACCCGCATGCGGATAGGTCGTGCTTGAAAAAATTCCATACAAGGCGTAGTAGTCGGCCGTGGGGATAGGATCGAATTTGTGGTCATGGCAGCGGGCACAACCAATCGAAAGGCCGAGGAACGTTTTGCCCAGATTATTCAGAGTGTCTTCAATGGTGATGTGCGGTTGATTCTGCGGACTGACACCAATGCGTCGTGAAATGGTCAAGTAACCGGTGGCAATGGTTTGTTCCCACTGTTCATCCTTGTCGCTTGATTGCAGCAGGTCACCTGCGATCTGCTCTCTGATGAATTGGTCGTAGGGCTTGTCGTCATTGAACGCGTCAATCACATAGTTGCGATATTTGTAGGCTTCCGGAATCGGAAAGTCAGCCGCGTCACCAGCGGTGTCAGCGTAGCGAACCAGATCAAGCCAGTGTTGGCCCCAGCGTTCGCCGTAGTGAGGTGAGGACAATAGTCGATTGATGAGTGTCTTGATTGCCTGCCCGCGGTCTCTTGATGCATCAGCCAAAAAATCGCTGCTCTCTTGCGGTGTGGCAGGCAAGCCAGTCAGGTCAAAAGTAATGCGGCGGATCAACGTTTGTGGAGTTGCAGGTTCAGCGACATCGAGACCGTGTTTCCGTTGGGCTGCGGAGATGTAGGAATCGATTGGATTTTTGTGCGAAGCGTTCTTGAGGGTTGATGTGGCGTTCGCAATGGCAGTCTCACTTAACGGTTGAAAAGACCAGAAACTGCGTTCGTCATCGGTGATCCCGTGTTCGTCAGGACCGGTTTTGGATGAGCGAATCGGTTCCGGCCATGCGGCGCCCTCCGCGATCCATTTTTCAAATACCCTCACCTCACCCTCTTTCAGTGATTCAGAGGGGGGCATGGTGATGTCGGAATGTTGCTGGGCGATGACCTGCCACAACAGACTCTGTTCCGGCTTGCCTGGAATGATTGCGGGCCCTGAGGTTCCGCCAGTGAGAATGTGTTTGCGAGAATCCAGTCGCAAGCCGCCCTCTGCTTTTCGGCGGTGGCACTCGTAGCACTTGCGAATCAGAAGCGGGCGAACACGTGATTCGAAGAAGTCTTCCTGATCCGTTGCTGAAGCCAACTGAGTCGTGCAAGGCATGAGCATGCAACAAAACAGCGTGACGCATGAGAGCAACGGGCTGGAAAGGCTTCGGACCCGCATGGCACAATAGGAAACGAGGAACGACATGTGACCACATCAATGTTAATTTGCAGGCTCCCTGAACTGGAGCACCACGCATAGTTTACCCTGACGGGGGCTGGTTTGCCTGTTACCATCAATTTCACCAACCACCAGATTCACCGGCGCCCCGCTGGCCGGTGTGTGTTTGAGACGTCCCAACACGCGAGGAATGAAGATGCCGCAACTGAATCAGGATCCCTCGCAATACGATTCGCTAGGTTATTGCGTGTTTCGGGGAGTATTGAATGCTGAGGTGGTTGCTTCGGTACAGCAGGATTTGGAGCAAGTTCTGCATGCAATGCCGGCCAAAATGACGGTTTACAAAGATGGGGAGCCGGTTGAAGCCGATGCACGCCCAGAGTTTCTGGTTGAACCCCACGCAAAAGAGGGTGGAAAGCCTTGGCTGGAGCTGTGCCGTCATCCTCGTGTCCTTGATGCCGTGGAGGCGATTTTGGGCCCAGATTTGATCCTGATCATGTCTCACTTGATCGTGAAGCGACCCACCGATGGCTTGCCGGTCGCATGGCATCAGGACAATACCTACTGGCACTCGGTGCAGGGTACTGATGTCTGTACTGTCTGGTTGGCGATTGATGATGCAGATGCCGACAACGGGTGCATGAATGTGATCCCATGCACTCAGGCTGATCATCCCGATCTGGAGAAAATATCGACGGGTGGTGAAGATTTGCTCGGTACCACCGTGGCAGTCAGTCACCTTCAAGCGGGGCAGGCGGTGCCAATCGAACTCAAAGCAGGAGACTTATCGATTCATGATTCCTTTATCATTCATGGTTCCGAAGCCAATCATTCGGGTCGGCGTCGAGCCGGCTATACAATGCGGTATGCCAATGCTGCTACTGTCGCAGTTGACATGGATGAGCATTGGGTTGATGTGTATCGCGTTCGAGGGAACCCGCACACCGGGGAAAAGTACATCGATCTCAGTCTGGGCAAGCCAGTGCCATCGCGGTGAGGAGGTAACACAAGAAAGGGGCAGGAAAGCTTACGGATGGTGCGCAGTGAAAAGAAACGGCGGCTGCGTTGCGTTCAAGCAGAGCAGGGATTGATGGCACTGGCATTGATTTTGAAAAATTGGATATCGCGCGCCCAAGTTACCTTCCATTGGGCCTGAGTCAGCCATTGGGCCTGAGTCAGCATGGGAAGAAATTTCCCTGTGGTTTTATACGTCGAAGATGGAGTGAATGGTGGACACGATTGCGTCAGTTGTGGGTTGGGGTTTATGTCTGGGCATCGGCGTACCACTCGCTCTGGTTGGCTTTTTCCATTTCGCCTTCCCGAGGGCAGCTTGGTCGGTGTACCGCGGGTGGGGCAGAGCATGGGGAGCAGACCCCCAAGAAATTGCACCCGAATATAAATCCGGTGTTGCGATGCGAGTGGTTGGGATTGCCTGTGGTTTGGGAGGTTTGATGACCTGCGTGATTCCATGGCTAATGGGCTTTTGACAGGGGCTGTCGCTACTATTGGCGGCCCAGTGGATCCCCGCTTTTCTCCATCCAGTTCTCCAGGGCGGCCATCAGCTGATCCGCTGTCTTCTGGTGTTGGGGGTCTCCGATCAAGTCGTTGGTTTCCCACGAATCGTTTTTAACGTCGAATAACTGTCTACGGCCACTATGCGTGTAGTACAGGAGCTTGTGGTTTCCGTGTCGGACTGCTCGAACTCCATTGGGGATTTCGGCGTTTGGCATGTAGGCACCGAAAAGGTGTGGCTGTCCCTTGTTTTCGCCGATCATGACATCATGGAAACCAAATTCGTGGGTGTAAGCAGGAGCTTCGACGCCCGCCAATTTTGCGAGAGTGGGGTAAATCCCGTGCAGGTAGGCAAAGCCCTCACGTGATTGTCCTGATGGCACCCCCGGTCCGGCAATGATCATGGGAACTCGCCATGATCCATCATAAAGATTCTGCTTTCCCATCAAGCCGTGTTCACCCACTGACAGTCCATGGTCTGCTGTGAATAACACGAACGTATTTTTGAGTTGCCCCATTTGCTCGAGCTTGTTCAAAAGTTGTCCGATTCGATCATCAATTTGGGCACACATCGCTAAATAGATTGCACGCTCGCGTCGTACCGTTTCTGGACTGTGTGGTGGCTTGTAAACCATTTCATCCCGCACCAGCATGTCACCATTATCGAACGGGTGGATCGATTGGTAGTTGGGTGGCTCATAGACACTTTTGAAACGAGCGATGATTTCAGCAGGCACATGACGGGGATCATGAGGTGCATTCGTTGACACATACATCATGAATGGCTTCTGCCGGTCCCAAGTGGAATCAAGAAAATTTTCTGCTGCATCATAGAAAACGTCAGTGCTCCAACCCTCGGTCTGATGCTTTACCACTTTGCCGGGGGCAGCAATCCGTTGGCAGGTGGGATTCATCATCCCGATTTCAATGGCATTGTCTTTCGCGCCACCTCGGTCACGTTGATTGAAGGGAAGCATTCCACCTGTGATCGCTTCTGCGTTGTCAAACGATCGAAGCAGAGCAGCATTTCCGTTATGCCATTTTCCTGTCCCAAAAGTCTGCCATCCCTCCTCGCGAAACTGTTCCGGAAACAACTTGTCAGCAGTCTTGAGATTTGCTGGGCCGGCGTAGGCAAGCTGATTGGGAGTGACCGACCAGAGAGGTCGACCGGTTAGAATCATCGCACGGCTGCAGGTGCAAATCGCTCCACTGAAAGCTCCTTGATGTACTGTGTTCTGCATCACGGTTCCGCGGCGAGCCAAAGCGTCAATGTTTGGCGTGATAGCCTGGCTGCCGCCAGTGGCCGTCACACAACGCCGACTCATATCGTCGGTCATTAGAATCAGAATGTTGGGGCGTTGTTTTGAATCGATGGATTGGGTGCCAGCCTGCTGCGCGAGAACAGCCTGATTAGTCCCAAGCAACTGGACCATGCCGAAAATTGCTGCCAGCAGCATTGAGGTGGGTAGCACGTTGTTTGCGAACGATTTGGTCATTTGATTCAGTGAGCTAATAGGTTTTGTATTTTTGAAACCTGAATGCGTGTCAGGTGCCTTGGATTCAAGTGTTCGTTTGTTTCGAATTTCTGATTCAGGATGATCTGAAGCTCCGGAGACGAGCAACCTTGCCCGCTTCATTCTAGCCGGTTTTCTGTTTTCGATCAGGGACCGCTTCGTTCACCTGAATACGAGATAACCAGTCTATACTGCGACATCCTCTTTTTAGTTAGACTTTGGATCTGGCGTGTTCTCCACGGACGCATGATCCGGGAAAGGCGTTTAGGGTGCGTTCCTGATGTTTTTGGGGCTCTTGCGAGACCGGATCGTATTTTTAGGTAACATTAATCTTGTTTGCTCCGAGAGATAAAAATGAAGTTTGTGCAAGTGGCATTGGTTTCCTGCTTGATTGCCTTGTCTGCAAGCGTACAAGCCGACCGACCTTATGTCGTCATACACCAGCGGGGAGATAACGCTTGCCACACATTTCGGATACCCGCGATCGCAGTCACCAATGATGGGACGTTACTTGCGGTTTACGACATGCGTTATCGCAGTCGGCGAGACCTTCAGGGGCACATGGACATTGGACTGTCTCGTTCTACCGATGGTGGTAAAACGTGGGAGAAGCCACGACCGATTATGGACATGGGCACGTTTGGTGGTCTGGCAGAGGATTTGAATGGGTGCTCCGATCCAAATATCCTTGTGGACAAGCAAACAGGCGAGGTGTTTGTCAGCGCTGTCTGGACCCACGGAAAGCCCGGCACACACCAATGGCGAGATCGGGGGTCAGAGCCGGGTTTGAAACTCAGTCAATCGTCGCAGTTCATGATGGTGAAGTCCAACGATGATGGAAAGAGCTGGAGCGAACCGGATAATTGGACGACGAAACTCAAAAACCCCGCGTGGTATCTGTTTGCTCCTGCTCCTGGAAATGGAATTACACTGAGTGATGGAACTTTGGTGATGCCAACTCAGGGGCGTGATGAAAATGGCTTGCCGTTTTCAAACCTGATGTGGAGCAAGGATCATGGTGCATCATGGACGCTTTCCAATTGGGCACGCTCTGATACCACCGAGTGCGCGGTGGCCGAACTGTCTGACGGTGGTTTGATGTTGAATATCCGTGATAATCGAAATCGGACTGATAAAAGTGAAACGAATGGTCGTGCGGTCAGCGTGACAAATGATTTGGGCACTTCGTGGAAAGTACATGCTTCCGATCATGGTGCACTTCCCGAGCCAGTATGCATGGCTAGTCTGATTTCTCATCAGCTCGCCGATGGACGCACCGTCCTCTTCTTCTCAAACCCGATGAATAAATCGAAACGAAAGAACATGACGGTGCAGATGAGTCTGGATGATGGCAACACATGGTCCAAAAAGATCCTTTTGGATGAGGACGGGGGAGCTTACAGTTCGTTGGTCATGGTGGATGACCAGACCCTTGGAATTCTGTACGAATCATCCCGTGCAGACATGGTGTTTCAGACGATTCAACTTCAAGAGTTCGGACTCTGAGTCGCTACTCGCTTTGGTGCAGTCGTTTGGAATGCAGCAAAAAATCGATTGCCACAGCGGATATTCCACAGCGTGTATTCCAGGTCCAGCACTGAAGTGCAGGCTGTGATTAAGTCATTTTACTGAGAGGCGGACTGCAGCGCTGACGGGGGAGTGATCTGACGGATAACGTCCATCCCGTTCTGTTCGGATGATCTTAGCGCTAATCACTGCTGCATTTGGCTGAACAAATATGTAATCGATCTTCTTGCCATCTACTCGGCCTGCGAATCCGCCACCCGTGCCGACAGCTGATTCATTTGGATGCAGTTTTCGGAAAGTGTCGATAAGCGTGATGGGACTCTTGGGGAGAGCGGTGGAGTTGGCCTTGAGGTACAGGACCACCGGGTTGTCCTCGTCAGCATTGAAGTCACCGGTGAGTAAAAACGGTTCCTTGTGCTGTCGGTTCTGGATGCGTTGGGCGATCAATTCTGCTGACTTCAGACGGGCATTCTGGGATTGATGGTCAAAGTGGGTGTTGTAAACGTAGAAACACTGGTCAGTTTCCTTTTCCTTTAATCGGACCCACGTACAAATGCGCAAATAGCGATTGCCCCAATGCCGAGACTTGACCTCCGGTGTGTCTGACAACCAGAACGTTCCTGAGTTTAAAGCAATGAAACGGCTGCCACGATAAAGGATTGCTGAGTATTCACCCTTTGTGCCACCGTCCCGTCCTTCACCAACCTCCTTGAACTCAGGCAGCTGTTTGCGGAGATCGTCCAGTTGGAACCGAAAGGCTTCCTGCAAGCCAACCACGTCAAGCTTTGCATCTCGGATCACATCAGCCGCAAAATCTTTTCGGTGCTTCCAGCTGTTCTCGCCGTCGTTTGCTCTTCCGTTGCGGATGTTGAAGCTCATTACGTTAAGTTCAACGCCCTGTGCAGGCTGTTTCTGCTCCGAATGGCTGACGCTTGCGGTTGCCGTCACGATTCCGATGATTGTCAGGACGGTGGACAGTACTCTTTTGGATGTCATGGTTAAGTATTGTTGAGGCACTGGGTTTGTGTGAGGCTGCGCATCGTCATCGTCAGAATCATGAGTTGCCTAAAACGCGGGGAGTTCAGGTTTCCCAGTGATTACGGGAACAAGAAAGCCAATGGTTTCAGGATGCTACAAAGCGACCGGACTTCCAGGTTTTAGAGCTGTTGCTGGATAAGGGCGCAGTTCATCGAAAACGTACATTTGCTGAGGTGTTTCGAGCGTGGTCGCAGTTTCATCGTACAATTCCGTGGTTTTATCAAAGACACCCGCCGGATCGAGTTTCAAATGCTTGACCATGAATGGGTACATCGCCTGTCGTTTCAAGTATTGGTAGCCGTGTTCGCGCCCCGGGTAATGGACGTTTTCGACATTCATCTGCTTGTCATACAGGGAGTAGATGTTGCGAATGTAGGGGTATTCAACGACGGGTGTGTTTTTTGTCCAGTCACCACCCACTGAGACAAGTAGTTGAGGTCGCGGTGCCGCAAGTGCAGCAATTTCAGCATTGTTGGTTTCGAGGTCTGCTGTTTTGTGGATTGGCATGCCGCTTTCGCAATGACAGCCACCAAAGAAATGTGCTGATACCATCACAACGGGAACTGATGCCGTGACTCGATCATCAACGGCTGTCAGAAGAAATGTTTGCGTTCCGCCTCCGGAACATCCGGTGACTCCAATCCGGTTGTCATCGACGTCTTTTAGGGATTGAACGAAATCGATGGCACGAATACTTCCCCACGTTTGCAGGGTCAGAGCCTGGTTGTGCTTGTGGTTCCAGCCATGGTGCAACGATTCGCCGAAACCGATCATGTCATAGGAGAAAACAACGGCACCCATTCGAGCCAAGGTGGCACAGCGATGTTGTTGGTCGGGCCGTAGACGGCCGCCTGCAGGACCAGTTGCGTGACCATGAGGGCAAAGCACAGCAGGAAAGGGGCCTTTCTTGCCGAGCGGACGGTATAGATTTCCATAGACGTAAAAACCGGGACGCGCTTCAAAGGCCGCCGATTCGACTGAGTACCCGTTGTAGTCACGCTTCTTGTGGATGATTGCGTTCAGTGGCGTTCGAGCTGGCAAGGGCATCAGCTTGGCACCCGTAAGAATCTGGTTGCGAATCGCAGTTGCCCGGTCTCGCCATTGTTCAAGATTGGCATAAGTGCTCGCCATTCTTGCCAGTTGCGTGACGGCGTCCGCCTCCGAGTGATAGTTTCCTTGGCACAATGTCGGGCCACTTGACGTTGTGTCTTGAGCTGCCAAGGGCAACGTTGAAAGCAGTGTGATGAGAACCGTAAGACAATAACGATGCATGGTACTGGCTCTTTGAGGTGGGCTGGTTGGAGAGATAGCCATGGGTTGGGCTGTTCATTCGCTGCTAGATGTTACCCGATTTGGCAACGTAGTGGCGGAGATTGCATCGTAGGGAATCGCTGCAACGATCAGCCACGACTGCGGAAAAGTTTGCTCAACGCAATTTCGCGGATCATTGATCGGACGCCATAGTTGCCAGGTTCCAGTCGGCTGAGGATCTCTGCGACGTCATCCGAGTCAGAAAACTCAATGGTTCGTCCCAGCGCATATCCCATGATGGACTCGACCAATTCCTCAGCCAGCTGATCTTCGTGCTTCATCAGGACAGATTTCAGTTCCTGCACCGTTGAGAACGTGGAGCCATCAGGCAGCGAACTGGCCGGGTCAATGGGCACCGATTTTCGACCGACTTTTTCTGTTTTGCGCCAACGGCCGATCGTGTCAAAATTTTCAAGGCCAAAACCAATGGCATCCATCTTTTTGTGGCATGACGAGCAGACATGCTGTTGCTGATGCAGTTTCACCATCTCGCGGTTGGTTTTGGGTTTCTTCGACGCAGCGCCTAGCTCTGGCACATTCGGCGGAGGCGGAGCGGGTTTGTCGTGCAAGATTTTTTCCATGACCAATGCACCTCGAATCACGGGTGAGGAACGCTCTCCATTTGAGCCAGACGTAAGAAAAGCGGTTTGGGTCAATAGTCCGCCCCGAGGTGAATCGGCAGGCAACTTCACTTTTTGAAATTCGGCATTGCCCGACTGAGGCATGTCGATTCCATAGTGCACGGCAAGAGCCGAGTTGATGACCACAAAGTCAGAATCGATCAGATTGGACGCGGGCAAGTTCTCGTCGATCAAAACACCAAAGAACTCACGAACTTCCTGCTTGGCATCCTGCTGAACTCCTTCGTTGAAATGGATGTATTCCCGGTTGTCGACAGTGATTGCATCGTATCGCTCCAGTTCCGCCCACTGGCTGATGAATCCATCTCGGAAAGCCGCGACGCGAGGGTCGTCCAGTAAACGGTCGATCTGCTCCGAGTAAACTTTTGGGTCTTTGAGATCTGCAGCGTAGAGCTGATCGTCTGGCGGGCTGCTCCAAAGAAAATAGGCAAGCCGGATCGCCAGTTCCCGGTTCGCCAGTTCCCGGTGCGCCAGTTCCCGGTTCGCAAGTAAATGAATCGATGCGTCAGGCCCGATATTTGTGGAACCGCTGATTGCGACTTTGTCCTGATCATCCGCTTCTTCCTGCAGGAAAAGAAAGCCAGGCGATGCCATGATGATCCCCATGACTTCGGTGATGGACTCGTTGTAGCTGAGGCCTTCCTGGCGGTTGTCCAGAAACAGTTGGTGTAACTCATCAACGTAAGCCGTCTCAGGCTTGCGATGTCGAAACGCCTCGAAAGAAAATTGTTCAATCAGTTCTCTTGCCTTGTCGTCATGCCCCAGCAGTTGGCTTTTGCCGCCAGTTGGTTGGTTCGGGTACAGGATTTCCTCAAAAATTGCTCGCTGACCGGGATAAAAGGGGCCTTCGATTTCCAGCCAATCGATCCAGATCGCTGCACGTGGGTCAGTGCGTTCACCTGGCCCTTCGAGCTTGTTCACATAGCCCCTCATCGAATTGATCGTATTCTCCGGTACGTTCTCACGAACGTTGGCTGATAGCTGGAATCGTCCCATGGGTTGTCGGGCTTTCATCACAACGGTGCCGGGATTGTCAGCGGTTCCGTTCAATCTCAAGGTGCCACGGATACGATTACGATCCCACAAACGGACGATGCTTCTGAGTTCATTGGGTGCTCCGACAACACCGCCGCGAATTCGGATCAGATACTCGCCGCGAATGTCGATGTGCTTTGAAGTGCTAACCCATTTGGCAACATCGCAGTTGTAGACTCCTGATTCGATCAATGGGTATTGCAAATATTGGCGGGGTAATTCAGCACGCGAATCCCATTGGCGAAAAATGACTTCCATTTCACCTTCATCCTTGAATCCCATTTCCTGCCACGTCTTGCCCGCCTTTTTCATTGCCATTTTCTGGTCGAGGTCGGCAAGTTTCTCACGCATTTTCTTGTTGACGCGTTTTTCCGGTTCAGTGCGTGAGACTTCGACCTTGCGTTGTGGTTTCGTGTTGAAGTTCAACGCTTCGGCAGCGATTCTCTTTCCCAGTTCCAGATACGCTTCAAGGTGCATGGATGTGAAGTATTGTTCCGTGCCAACAGTGTCGAAAGTTGCTATCTCGCCATCATCCGGGATCTCATCCAATGCCACTTCGAATCCAAACAGAGAGCGAATTGTGTTCGAGTACTCGCGTTGATTCAGTCGTCGCATTTGGATCTCACCTCCAGTGTCGGTAAGTCGCCGTCTCGCTTTGACAAGAGTTTTGTTGAGTTTTTCCAGTACGGATGCAAGTTCTTCATCGCTTGGCTGGTCTGCTTCAGAAGGTGGCATGTCACCACCATTCAATTGATCGAGAACATCCTGCCAACGTTGTGCCGTGTCGTTGCTTTCGATCAGCCATGAGACCTGATCAAACCTGACCTGACCCTCTTGTGCCTCGGCGCCGTGGCATTCCATGCAGTAAGAGCGGATGAAAGGCTGCAGGCTCTTTTTCAGATCCAGAGTCTGATTCTCCGTTTGAGCTTGGGCGTTCGCCCCCAGGGACACGACTGCCATGAGAGTCGCGGCGAGTAGTTGCGAGCGATTGCGCATGAATGACTTGGTTGCTTGAAAATTAATGTTGGTGCGATTTGCGTGAGTGCATGTTTTGTCTGCTCACTGACATTTCGTACGGAATCGGGTAACGAAAGCCAAAAGAGGGCACGAATTGATTCAGGTGGGTGTCACGTTCGTGGCGAGACCAATTCGGGGATGATGCCAGTGCTATGGCTGAAAGAATCAATTTCCAGTCCCGCTTGTTGCATGAGCGTCAGCCAATAATTGGCCAGTGGGGTATCTTCTTCGGGCAGGACAATGTTGCGGCCATGTTTGATGTTCCTGGCTCCGCCGCCGGACAGAATCGCAGGAATGTTCTTCAGTTCATGGCCTGAACGCAGGTTGGTTCCGTAACTGACAATGCAATTGTCAAAGAGGCGACTACCGTCACTGTCGGTCGCTTCTTTGAGTCGATCCAGAAAGTGTGCAAACAGCGACATGCACTTCTTGTCCCGTTGGCGTGAGGCTTGGGTCCGGGGTTCTGAAAATCCATAGTGGCTCAGTGAGTGCGCCTTGAGTGTAATTCCCATGCCCGTCAAAACGGAACTCACTGGCTGCCGGTAAGTGATCACACGCGTGGCATCCGTTTGTAGAGCCACAACCATCATGTCGTACATCAGTCGAATCGCTTCTTCGCCTGCGATGCCTTCTGGTGGTGCGTCCATGGGGGCCTGAGGTTTAGGGATGTCGGCCCATTGCGCCTGACGCTGAAGTCCTTTTTCTACCTGCCGGATACCCGTGAAGTATTCGTCCAGTTTGAGATTGTCAACTTTGCTGAGAGTCCGTTTGATTCCCTTGGCGTCGAGACGCACGATGTCCAGAACGCTTTGTCGTTTCTTCAAACGCGAGTTGATTTCTTCCTTGGAATCTCTCGCGTTGGCAAACAGCGTGCAGTAAAGGTCAAGGGGACGCTTGATCCCGGGGATCGGATTTCCGGAATCATCCCATGCCAGCGAGAGGCCTCCGCCATGACCCGAGTTGGAATTGCCATCCGCTTCATTGGCTGAAAGAGTCAGTGATGCGAAACGAGTGTCAGTTCCCAATTGGTCTGCCAGCACTTGGTCGCATGACACCGAGTTGTGGAATCTCTTGCCAGGGGTACCGGCAACATTCGCTCCGGTCAAATAAGACAGACTGCCACCATGAGGATTAGTGGCTCCCATGTTGGTCAAATTGGTGACCATGGAGATATCGTCTTGGTGACGCTTCAGCGGACTAAGGCCCTCTGTCATTCCGATTTCAGAGAAACGCCCTTGTTGGGTCGGGTAAAACGTATCTTTGGTAAACCCGAATCCACCTCCTAGAAAGAGGACGCGTTTTGGGGGAGTCGCTGCCAAATCCTTCGAATGGGCGAATGTTTCCAGAAATGGAATGGCAAGCAGGGAACCACCCGTTCGCAAAAATGATCGACGCGTCCCTTGCTGGGAAATGAATGGCGACATGAATTCGTTGGTATCGGTTGGGGCAAGGTTGAGGCTGTACGTTGAGTATAGTCGGTGAAAACCCAGGCTCGCAGTCACACTTCCACAGCCATTTGATGTGATTTTCCGGATGTCAGGTTGCAGGTGTCATGTGTGCGTGATGGGGGTTTGGTTTTTGGGGGTTCATTTTCACCGCATTTCAATGGTTTTCGACTTACCCGTGCGTTTGTCAAACGGGTATTGCGCTTCCGCATCCGTCAGGAATTCACGCCAATCATCGGCAAGGCTCTTTGCAATTTCAGGATTCTGGGTTGCCAGATTTTTTGACTCGCCGATGTCCGTCTCAAGGTTGAATAGTTCTGTTGGGCGACCATCGTAGTAGTGAATCAACTTCCAATTGCCACGCCGTATGGAACTTGAGGGGCCAATGCCCGGACCCTTGGGCCCCCAATGGTTGGGAAAGTGCCAATGCAATGCGCGCTGAGATGGGGGTGGTTCAGGATTACCTCGCAAAACATCGGCAAAGCTGATTCCATCGATCACGCCACCGATCTGTTGGGCATTCTGGATGCCGGCAATCTCGAGGATCGTTGAAAAAAAATCTTCGATGATGACGGGGTGATCTGTTTTCGATCCGGGTGTCGTGACGCCGGGCCAAGACGCAATCATGGGAACCCGAACTCCGCCTTCATGTGCGGACCCTTTTCCACTGGACAACGGTTTGTTGTGAGTATGTCGTTTTCCACCTCGTCCGCTGGCGCTCAGTCCGCCATTGTCTGACATAAAGAGGACAACGGTATTTTTGCTGATCTTTCGACTTTCAAGGTGATCCAGAATGTCACCGAGTGATTTGTCCATGCCTTCTACCATGGCAGCGTACATCGATTCGGTGTGCTCCAGTCCCCGGTCACGGTACGCCTGATAGAAGCGATCATCGACTGCAAACGGAACGTGAACCGCGTAGTGGGATATGTACAAAAAAAATGGTTCTTCCCGATCGATGGCTTCATCCATGGACGCTATCGATTCGATCGTGAGGGCTTCTGTCAGGAAGATGTTCTGGCCATGGTATTTTTCAAGGCCAGGGACATCCCATATCCGGTCGCCATTGCGCCATGCGGCACTGAAATTCTGCTTGCCCAAAAAGCTTCCCGGTCCCCCCGCGGCATGCCCGCCAATATTCACATCGAAACCAATGCTTCGTGGATCGGCTCCGGCAGTTCCAGAGGCCCCAAAGTGGGCCTTTCCTGCGTGAATGGTGTGATAGCCTGCTTCGTTCAGGAATGCGGGCAAAGCTTTGGAGTGGATTGTGCCCTCGACGCCAGGGTCGGGACAAAGTCCGTTCATGTTCCATTTTGGAAATTTCAATGTTGGATGTGGGCGGTCATTGGTTGCGTTCTTTTTTAGCGTCCAGTTCGTAACCCGGTGTCGCGCTGCGTTCAGACCTGTCATCAGACTGACACGAGTTGGTGAACAGACGCTGCATGCATAGGCTTGCGTGAATTTCAATCCCGAAGCTGCCAAACGTTCCATGTTTGGCGTTCTGTATCGACGATTCAGTGGGGTCACTTCGGATCCAAAATTCACCGAAGTGTCCTGCCATCCCATGTCGTCTACCAGAAACAGAACAATGTTTGGAGCAGCTCGAGTGTTCGTGTCTTGAGCAGCAATTGTGTTGCCATGAGGCCAGAACAACCAAAGCGGGATTAGAATAGAGAGCCTGCGACGATAATGAGTTGGTGTTTCTTGCATGTTGCAGATCGATTTCGGGGGTGTTCCCTGATCAAACAGGTTGGGTCAGGATATTTCAGCGGTGGCAGGGGTCACGAAGTCAAATGTAGCACAATGACATGGCCGATTTTCAACATGTCGCTTGTCGCGTGCCCGAGTTGTTAACATCAGGACAGCCGTTGACACTTTCATTTCCAACTTTTGTTTTCTGAGAGATTGATCCTATGCAGATGCGTCTGATTTGTGTTTTTGGCATTCTTGCCATCGGGTCACTGTTGAAGGCCGATGAGGTTGTCGGGCCTTTGGTGGGTTCCGTTTCGTCCAACAGTGTGCAGATGCTGTTTCGTCCCTCGGCAAAAGCTCAGACGCTGCGTCTGCAGATTTTTGATGACAATGGGCAGTTGGTCAAAGTTGTCAGCTCAGACTGCGCGGCTGAAAAAGACTTTGTAGCTCATTTCGCTATCAGTGGGCTTCAGCCAGCGACGACTTATGAATACCAGATTGAGAGAATCGGTGATTCATCCAAGGTGCTGGTCAAGGCAGGTCCCACATATCAGTTCACGACAGCGACTCAGCAACGCACAGGAGAACGTGTGGTGGTCAGTTTTGTCTCCTGCGTTGATGTTGAGCCTACGGAAATTTGGAACGAGATGGAGAAGCTTGAGGTTGATGCGGTCTGTTTGATGGGCGACACGCCGTACATTGATAGTTCTGATCTTGAGGTTGCCAGAAAGAAACATCGCCAGTTTCTGCAGATGCCGGATCTTGCTCGATTGGGACAAACCACGTCGGTGGTTGGCAGTTGGGATGACCATGATTTTGGCAAGAACAACGGTAACGGGCTAAATTTTCTGGAAGGAAAGTCGCAAACGCGCCGGGCTTTCGTCGACTATCGGGCGCACGACCGTTATGGCAATGGTCGTGAAGGGGTCTATCACAAAATGGACATGGGTGCATTGGAGATATTCTTTCTGGACCCTCGCTATTTTTCACAGACCGAACCTTCGCCTGTTGATGCGACTCAGCCTACCTGTTTCGGGCGACAACAATGGGCATGGTTGTTGCAAGGTCTGCGTGATTCGAAAGCAAAATTCAAAGTTCTCGCGATGGGAGCGATCTGGCAGGACAAGAAGAATTCTGAAACCGACGACATGTTCACCTATTGGTACGAACGTGACGCGTTGCTGGACTTTATTAAGGAAGAACAGATCTCCGGTGTGACTTTGCTCGGTGGTGATATTCATGTAGCACGGCACCTGAAACATCCCGACCGAGTCGGTTATGACCTGCATGATTTTATCATTTCACCAGGCCATGAACGCACAATCACGGGGCTTGATGTCTATCATCCCTCGTTGCTGTGGTCATTGGTAGAAGGACGACAGTTTCTGATGTTGACGGCAGATACCCGCGGAGACAAACCCTCACTCACAGCCGAATTCCGTCAGCCTCAGGGGCGGGTGAATCGCCGTGTTGTTTTGAAACTCGATGAATTGACGCCCAAAGTACGCAGGCCGGATCTGTCAAAAGAACTTCGGGCCCACTGGGATTTCAACAAGGGGCTGAAGAATAAATCGCTACTTGGTGGCCGGATTGATGCCCAGTCCCATGGGGGTGCATCGATCGATCAAACGCAGCAAGCTCGGGGTGGTAGTGTCCGTTTCCAACGTTCGAAAGGTCAGTATCTGAATGTGCCGCAGAGTTTTCTTGACGACAACTCTCCTGCTCATACTGTTTCAATGTGGTTCAAGCCCGCCAGCTTGCCAAAGCATGGAACGGGTGATCGCTGCTTCCTGTTGGAAAGCACCGCTCAGGGGAAAGCCAGCGATAAGCAGGCGTGGCACTTGTCTCTGGGTTTAAGAGCCACTGCTGATCCAGGCAAAGTAAATTTGCAACTGTATACGGTGACCTTGCAGCCCGCAGCCAGTCCGGGGGCGGCACCTAAGCCGGTTTCCCAAGGCCCCTTTGACTTTCTGGTTGACCGTGAACAGTTGCGGGATCGATGGAACCACGTGGCATTCACTTTTGATTCTGAATCGCTCTGTATGTTTCTCAATGGAAACTTGGCGGCGACCCATGCGTTACCCGTCAAAGGTCCGGCAGCTGAATTTGGGGGATTGGTGATTGGTGGCCACCGCGCAGGAACCGGCAGAAATTTTGATGGCTGGATCGATGAAGTTGCGGTTTGGCAACGGTTACTTGATCAGGATGAGATCACGGGCCTCAGTAAACTGCCCCGTTAAACACTGCCCCGTTCCACGCTGCTCCGTCAAACAGTGTAATGGACTCGTTTTGTGTGTAATTTCCTGATCTGATTCGAGGTCTTGGTGTGTTTGCAAAGCTTTTCTGCAGTCCCCAGACGCTTTCGTCCCAGCGTGAAGTGGAAGACGAAAGCGTTTCAGGTTAACCTCTCCCATTCGGGCAGTGGTTTACATCTGGTGTCGTCACGTCTGCAATTTCGATCCCTTTGGCTTCAAGTGGGGGCTGCAGGCGGTACGTCAGCCAGACTATTGATTCGAAGAATTTCTGGTACCTCAAATTCAAGCACGCGAGAAGTTAAGACGTGCAACTCGAAACTGCAGAAGGCAAACACATCGTGGTTACACAATATCGCAGCATGCTGGTCTCGTTTTTATTTCTCGGCCTTGCCGGCTTCTCGCATTTGCGCGCTGAGGAAGCAAAATCCGTTGCTAAAATTGATGGTTCCGGTCCCGGGTGGGTTTCGCTTGGTAAAGCCGACTTCGCGAAAGTGAATAGCGCTGATGATACGTGGTCGTTCAAGGGGGACGAAATCCATTGCACAGGGAAGCCTGTCAGTGTGATGCGAACTCAAAATCAGTACACCAACTTTGAACTCGTCTGTGAATGGCGACACATGAAAGATGCGGGTAACTCGGGGATATTTGTGTGGACCATTCCTGAGTCACTGGAAAGCCTCAAAGGACCAGGCCTTCCTCACGGGATCGAGGTGCAAGTGCTCGATCTAGGCTACAAGGATGCGTTTGAACAAGGTGGAAAACGCAAGGCTGACTGGTTCACCTGTCATGGCGACGTGTTCCCAGTGGGTGCTGCAAAGATGAAGCCATTTGCGCCTGTCGCTCCCAATGGACGCAGGAGTTTTCCCTCGAAAGAATTGACGCTTGATACTGGTGAGTGGAATCACTATTACGTCCGTGCCATCAATGGCGAGGTCCGCTTGTGGGTCAACGGTGAAGAAGTATCCGGTGGCACCGCGTGTTCGCCCAGCACGGGTTACCTGTGTCTGGAATCCGAAGGCTCACCCATCGAGTTCCGAGGTTTGAAACTGCGCGAGTTGCCGTAGCCAGGCATGCATCCAGCCACTGAATGGGGAGCATCGGTGCTCGACTGCAAGCAGGCCTATATCAAGCAGAACTGCATTTTGGGTGGTGCTGTCGAGGTCCTACTTTTTCCAGACAAAAGCTGGTGGGCGGAACGCCTTTACATTTCGGTCGTTACTTAGCGGGGCTCCAGGGGTGGAGCGGCCGTTGCGAATGATTTCCTGGTAATCTGCCAGCATCTTTTTCATCTGGTTCAGGTTGTTGGCCGCCACATCGGTAGTTTCGGCAGGGTCGTTTCTCAGATTGTAAAGCTGCACGAAGATTGGATCCTCGAGCTCCTTGTGATTCGCTGGGTTACGGCCAAAGACCGCGATCGCCTCTTTCCACGCATCCTCGGATTTTGGTTCCGTGAAGAATTGTCCGGAACTGCCGCTGCCTGGACCAAGGATCAGTTTCCAATCGCCCTCACGGAAAGCATCGGACCGCGTTCCGCGAATCACGAGATTCCTGCGGTGTGGCTGTTCTGGTTGCTTCAGCACATTCAGGAAACTGGAGGAATCGGGTGCCTGTTTCGAAGACAGTTCGATCTTCGCAATGTCGGCCCATGTCGCCATCAAGTCATTCAGGCCGATCAGGGCATGGCTGACGCTACCCGGTTTGACGACACCAGGCCAAACCGTCGCGAAGGGAATTCGAAGCCCGCCTTCGAAGGCAGAGAATTTGTAGCCTCGCCACGGACCAGCAGAAAAGTGCCCGTCCTTTTCCATCTCCTGCATTTGATTGGCAGTGGCTTGGAGTCGACGGCCAGAATAATGTCCGGGCCCGTGATCAGAAGCGACCATGACCACCGTATTTTCGGCAAGACCAGCATCGCCCAGTTGTTTGCGAATTCTTCCGATACATGCATCGGCATTCATGACAAAATCGCCGTAGATTCCGATGCGGCTTTTACCTTTAAAATCAGCTTCGGGTGAGGTTGGAGTGTGCGGTGCTGTGAGAGCAACGAAAAGGAAGAAGGGTTCGGGGCTCGTGGCCTGACTTTGTAATGTGGCTTGAGTCTGGATGAAGCTTCCCGCCTCGTTCCCGAATCTGGAGAGGACCTCCGTGTCGACAAAGTCCTCGGCGGCTGGTCCCACCCGATTGAATGCACTCCAGCCTTTCTGTGTTGTGATCCTCCCCTGCCATTGTTTCCCTCGAATGTAGGCATAGGGAAACATGTCGAGCGAGCCGGGAAGAAACAAACATTCGTCAAAGCCATAGTCGCTGGGGCCGATTTGGATGGGTTGGGTGAAATCGGTGTTCTCGGGGCCTTGGACTTTGCCATCACGGGTTGTCATCCGGGTGCCAAGATGCCATTTGCCAACGTAGCCCGTGGTGTAACCGCCCGACCGAAACATGGCCCCAAGGGTGTGTTGTGATGCAGGGAATCGCAACCCCGTAAATCCCCACGGTCCGCCCGGTTCGGCCTTGCCAAAACGAAAGGCGTAACGGCCGGTCATGATTGAAGTGCGACTGGGAACACAAACTGAATCGGTCACATGCGCATCAGTGAACTTCATACCTTCGGCACACAGTTGGTCAAAGTGGGGTGTGTCTACATTGCACTTATCACCACCAAATGCCTTGACATCACCGTAACCAAGGTCGTCAGCAAGAATGAACACAATATTGGGACGCTCGGCAGCGAGGCTGTTGGGCAAGTGCATCGCACAGACGAACGCTACGAGTATAGAAATCGTGGCGTATCGAGTCAGGGTCATGATTGATCCTTGTGTCAACGGTTTCTCAAGTGAAGTGTGTCCAGTTTAATCGCTCAGCTGTACGTCGAGTACGTTGATTCATGCAAGAGCTGACCGCATTCGGGGCCTTGCTTTCGCAACTTGCTGTTCATGGGATTTTGTGTCGGTAGTCTTGGGAAACAGCACGTTAGCGAATTCGTGATATCGGTTTTCAGCTGTGCATTTTAAGGGGCGCCTTTCTTTGAATTGTTGTCATCATCAGATGACATTAATTCAACAGGTCTTGTGGTGTTCATTCCCGAACTTAACGGCAGTGAATTTGAGTGGTCGGTGTTGAGGGAAGTTGCTTGTGTTGAAGGTGGCAAATGTTCTTCCTTTCGATCAGGTGGTTTCCCTGTTTGGGTGCGTTGACGAAACGTGGTGGCTGAGTCCCCAGAGCAGGAGGTTTTTGAGAACGCGAGGTTTTTGAGAGTACGCTGGGTTTTGAGAAGGCACTGGTATTCGAAAAGTTACTGGTATTCAAAAAGATGCTGGATGCTGTAAGTCGATCGGGAAAATCGCATGCTGTGGGTACGATCAAGCATCTGCCAGTTGGTGAGTTGAACGGTGCGGCCGTTGATTGGCGTCGGCAAGGCGATTGACGTTCTTTCAAGCCAACTTGGGGAATCTCAAGAGTCGAACTTCATGGTGCCGGAATGAATCGGTACTGGCCGCCTTTTTGTTTTGCAATTCTCTCCATCAAGGGACCGCTGTTGATGCTTTCAAAGGCGATGGTATGAACGATCGTTTCTTGGGGGTATTCTGCGAGGACAGCTTGAGGGTCCAGCATGACGCCACCCGGTGGCGGCATCGCCTTCCGTGCTGCCCCGAAGCTTTGGAAAAAAGAATTGAGTGGTGAATCCAGATGCGCTGCGTGACCGTACAGGAACTCACCGTCGGACAGAAAGAAGACAGCATCTGGTTTGAGGTTGCCTGCTATTTGCAACGCTCGTGCTGGCATCGTTCCGCCTTGGGGGCGGACTTGGTATTTCAGCCACTTGATAGCGGCTTGCTTGTTGGAAGGAGTTGCCTGTCTCATCACAGCTTCGTTGTTTTTCAAGAACATTGGTAATGCGTGATTGCTGTACAGGATGACCAAAAAACTCTGTTCGTTATTGAGTTGATTGATCGATCCAATCAGTTCCTTTGTAGCCCGCTCGAGCCGTTGTCCATTGCGAGCCGCCATGCTTGAGGAAACATCAAGCACGAACACGAAACGATTTCCATAAGCTTCGGCACCGAAAAACTTGATGCTCTTGTCTTTACTTGTATCGCCAGAATCAGAGGGGGGGGCACTTGGGGCTTTGCTGGCAGTATCGCCGTTCGCAGAACTTGAGAGAAGCAATGGAGTTGATTCCAGTTTCGCAAGATCGACCAAGTCAACCGTTACGAGTTCTGACATCACCGGATCAGCGGTCATGGCCTCGTCAGGAGGGGCAACAATGTCGACGTTCGTGATGCTCGCCAATGCTTCAGTCTTGGCCCATGGATCTTGGTTATGGTCAGCAGCAATTGAGATGACTAAGGGATCAGAGCGGTGGGTTGGTATCAGCACCAACGCCAAGGTAATGAGGATGATCAAGTGAATGATGAGCGAACACAGGAATCCAGACACCTGCCTGAGTTGTCGTTCCGTGCTCATCCCAATATCACCTCCATCGTCCTTGATCGTCGTGAATGCATCCGTACGCCTCTCGGGAACCGTACTCCTCTCGCGAACTGTATCCGGGAGTCGAGGCGGGGTCTGTCTTTCGTGATTCTCGATAGGTGGTGGAGTCAGCAAGGATTCACTGAGGCATGGAAAGATTGAAACATAATGGAAGTACGGGTTGAGACATTGGCTCATCGGACGTTTGAGTCGGTCTGGATCCACTCGGGTTGGTCACGCTAGCGAACCCTGAGTCGTTCTCTTCGCCCCGCTCTTTAGCGTACCAGTCCTGCCTGTTGACAACAAATTACGGGCTGATTGTCGCCCCCTGAAAGGCAAGCTGAATCTTTTGCCGGTATTTCAGTTGGGGCGGGTTGAGGCTTAGGGGGCCATGGGCCTTGGTTGCGATTCCCGGTTCTCTGCTAACCCCCGCAGTTTTTGTGCTGTGTTTCATCATCTTTTGTTTTATGATGTACTCTTCATCCACGAATCAGGCGTTGCTTTTGACAGGGGGCGTTTCTCAGGGAAGCTTGCGTATCGTCCGGCAAATGGGCCGAGTTTTGTTGGATGGGATTTCTGGGGCAGTAAGCCCTGAACTTGCAAGTTCCTGTCTGAATTGTCCACGATCTAGAAGGCTAACTGCCTGCCGGCATGAGAACTCTTTTTAAATTATTGATCGTCATGGTCCTGTTGGGGGCCGTGGGGGCTTTGGGGTACCAGCCTGCACGAAATTATTGGCGTGAACGCAATAAGATCACATGGGATACGGCCGAGATCGAGTCTGGTGATATCACACGGTTTGTCAATTCCACTGGGACGGTGCAACCGGTTCTATCGGTCTCCATTGGTTCGTTTGTTTCCGGTCCAATTGTTGAACTCAATGTCGATTTCAATGATGAGGTGAAGCGGGGTGATGTGCTCGCTCGAGTTGATCCGCGGCTATTCAAGGCGGGAGTGGATCGAGATAACGCAATGCTCTCGACACGCGAAGCTGAATTGGAGCGGATTGAAGCGCAGTTGCAGCAAGCATTGAATAACTATCTTCGTGGTAAGCGGCTTCGGGATAAGAACGAAGACTTCCTATCTGATCGTGAGATGGACGCATTGGTGTTTGATGTCAAGTCATTGCAGGCGCAGCGGAAACTTGCCAAAGCATCGATCTTGCAGGCGAAGGCGTCTTTGGAAACATCGCAGGCTAATTTGAAGTACTGCGAGGTGACTTCACCTGTGGACGGTGTGGTGATCAATCGATTGATCAATCCGGGGCAGACATTGGCGGCACAATTTCAAACACCAGAATTGTTTGTGGTTGCTCCTGATTTGCGAGAAAAGGTCCACGTGTTTGCTTCGGTTGATGAGGCTGACATTGGGCTCATTCAGGCTGCAAAGGCGTCAGGCAAGCCGGTAGATTTCACCGTTGATGCGCATCCTGATGAAGTGTTTGACGGCGAGATTGAGCAGATTCGGGTCAGCAGTGTGGCAACTCAGAATGTCGTGACCTATCCCGTTGTGATTGCTGCCAGTAATCCAGATTTGAAGTTATTGCCTGGAATGACGGCAAGCATATCTTTTGAGGTGGATTCTACTGATGACGTTCCTAAGATTCCAAATGCCGCGTTGCGATTTTTCCCAGATAATGTGACGTTGGTTCGTGAAGCGGATAGGCAGTTGATCGATGGATCGACGTGGAGATCCAATAAGACGGATGCGGAAAAAGATGAGGCAGCAAATCAGACAGCGAGTGAGAGTGCGGAAGCACAGCGAAAAAAGAATCAGCGTCATGTTTGGGTGGTCGATGGCGAGTTGCTGCGTGCTGTCGAAGTCACGACCGGTTTGATGGAAAACAAGTTCACCGAGATGGTCTCGGGCAAGCTTGAGGTTGGTGACAAGCTGGTTGTTGGCAAGAAGGACTAAGTCAGGCATGTCGTTCTTTGATACGGTTCGCATTGCATTTCGCGCGTTGTTGAAAAATAAAATGCGTGCGGTTTTGACCATCATTGGTGTCGTGATTGGAATCGCGGCGGTGACGACGATCGTTTCGATCGGACAGGGAGCAAGCAAACTGGTCAGCGGCGAGTTTGAAGCTTTGGGAACGAATGTGATTCTCGTGTTTCCAGGGCAAACGCGGCGTGGTGGAGCCAGGCAGTCAGGCGCTCCGACGCTAACAACAGCAGATGCGGATTCAATCGGGACCGAATGCCCTGCAGTGCTCGCTGCGTCTCCAATCGTCGGGACTGCCGGCCAGATCATCTATGGCAATGAGAACTGGAATCCGAAACAGATGCAGGGTGTAGGCCAAGACTACCTGACTGTGAGAAATTGGGAGCTTGAAGCTGGCGGTTTCTTTTCCACCAGCGATATTGAATCCAATGCCAAGGTCTGTGTGATTGGCCAAACCTTGATTCCTAAGCTGTTTCGTACCGTCAATCCAATGGACGAAATGATCAGGATCAATAATGTCCCATTCCGCGTTATCGGGATTCTGGGAAAGAAGGGTGCAAACATGGTGGGTGATGATCAAGATGATGTGGTCTTGATGCCTCACACCACTGTGCGAAAAAGGCTCAATGGTTCACCGCTTGATAACGTCGGGATCATCATGGTGTCGGCAAGAGGAACCAAGCAGATGGGCGAAGCCGCAAAGCAAATCGAAACGTTGCTTTACGAACGACACGAAATCGGGCCTTCGGAAGAACCGGATTTCAGCGTTCAAGATACGACGGAGATAGCAGCGACGCTGGGAATCATCACCGGAACATTGACATTGATGCTCTCCGCGATTGCCGGGATTTCGCTACTAGTGGGTGGTGTTGGAATCATGAACATCATGCTGGTTTCTGTCACTGAGAGAACAAGGGAAATCGGTATTCGAATGGCATTGGGAGCCCGGGGTAAAGATATACTGCGGCAATTTCTGATTGAGTCGGTCGTGTTGTCGTGCATTGGTGGTGCCATCGGTCTTTTACTTGGCACCGGTGCGTCGATGTGCGCTAACGTACTGATCAATATTTACAAACCGGGAACAGATTGGCCCATGATCGTGTCCATCCCGGCGGCTGTTGTCGCGATGGGATTTGCTGCGGCCGTGGGAGTTTTTTTTGGTTACTATCCTGCCCGCCGCGCAAGCAAACTCGACCCAATCGATGCATTGAGGTACGAGTAGATGGCTTTGATTGAACTTGATGATGTTCGCAGAGTTTATGATTTGGGTGAAGTCAAGGTGCACGCGCTTCGCACGGTGACGAGACAAATTGAGCTTGGGGAGTACATCGCACTGATCGGACCATCGGGCAGTGGAAAGTCAACGCTCATGAATACGCTTGGGTGTCTTGATCGTCCCACCCATGGCAGTTATTTGCTTGATGGCGAAGAAGTCGTGACGATGAATCGTGATCAGAGAGCCAAAATCAGAAATAAACAGCTCGGTTTTGTTTTCCAGAACTTCAATCTGCTGAATCGAACCTCAGCCCTCGAAAATGTCGAACTGCCACTCATGTACGGACCTCGTGTTTCCGCTCGTGAACGTCGCGATCGTGCCATGGAAATGCTTGGAAAGGTTGGCTTGGCTGATCGCTACCATCACCACCCCAGTCAGTTGTCTGGTGGCCAGCAACAACGGGTGGCCATCGCCAGGGCGCTTGTGAATCGCCCCTCAATCCTGATGGGAGATGAGCCGACTGGTAACCTTGATTCAAAAACCAGTCGTGAAGTAATCGAGTTGTTTCGTGAGTTGAACGAACTACAGGACATCACGGTGATTCTGGTGACACATGATCAGAACGTGGCCCGTAATGCAAAACGAACCTTGGTTCTGCGGGATGGTGAGATCGTCGAGGACACGATTGATTTTAAGCTCGCAAAGGCTGCACTCGAATATGATCCAGGATTGGAAGAATAATGCCGAGTACACCGGCAGCTTTTCTGGGTGACAGCCTTCCATGAGACCAGCCTTCGACGAAGCAACGCTTCTGACGCATTGATCAATAATGCATCGTGCGCCGATGGCCGAGTTTCGCTATTTAACGTAACCGTTAAAGTTGATGCCCTGTTTGTTGCCGTCAGGTTGGGAACTTGGCTGGAACCAACGTCACACTCGGAATTACTAACGCATTCGTCGTGTCCGGTCGAATCCGAACATCATGGGTATTGTACTTACAGGTCGTGATTTGAGTCTCTGCTGTATTTTTTGCAGTTGGGTTGGCAGTTGGGTTGTTTGCGCGGTCATGGCGTCGCATTGCGTCCTCGCTGAGGAGCCCTTCTATCCGATTCTGCCTGAGCAACGTTCTTTGCAACTTCGATCACCCAGTCAGTTGTTACAGGTTGCGGTCCCCCAGACACCCCGGCCACCTACGGTTGCAGATCCCCAGTTCGACGCAAAGCCTCGGAATCTCACGCTCAACGAAGCCATCAATATCACTCTGGCCAACAGTGAGGTGGTACGGGTGCTTAGCGGAGTGACGGCATCGACCAGTGGACGAACCATTTATGATGTGGCCATCACGAATACCACAATCGATCAGCAAAAGGGTGTGTTTGATCCAACGCTACGTTTGAACAATTTCTGGAATCAGGTTGAAAACCCCATTGGAATTCCCGACCCGCTGAATTCAGGAAACACCTTGATTGGTGGAACCCAAAATGAAGCATTTGGGTTCGACTTCGGATTAGCCAAGAAGAATCTGCTCGGTGGAACGACCAACTTGGGAGTCACGAGTAATCGAAATCGCGTCACTCCTGGTGTTTTTCCGATCGATCCGTCCGATCGAACGTCCACTGAATTCAGCTATACACAGCCACTGTTGCAAGGTGGTGGGAAAGCTGCCAACCAGGCACCTATCGTTTTGGCTCGCATTGATACAGAGCGTTCCTAGTTTCAGTACAAGCAGGCAGTGCAGCGATCTGTGCAAGGTGTGATCGAAGCTTATTGGGCTCTTGTTTTTGCGCGCACTGACTTGTGGGCGCGGACGCAGCAGGTCGAGCAGGCAAGGTTTGCCAATGACCGCACTGTGGCCCGAGTGGAAAGTGGAGATGCCAACGCGGGCGATCTTGCTCAAACTGAATTGGCATTGGAAAACTTTCGAGCCAGCCTGCTAGCTTCTCAAGCCAGCGTTCTTCAGCGACAGGCTGCTCTGCTGAATATTCTTGGGTTGCCTCCCTACGAGGCAGAACGCACGGTCCCCGTGACGCCAATGATCGAAGAGTTGATTTCAGTCGATTGGACTTTGATCAATGAACTTGCACAGCGAGAGCGTCCAGATATCATCGAATTGAAGCTGATTCTGGAAGCTGATCAGCAAAGAATTCTAGTTGCGGAAAATCAAGCACGGCCACAACTCAACGGCGTTGCTTTGTATCGCTGGAATGGGCTTGAGGGAATTGCACCAGCGGGCAACCGTGTGCGAAGTAATGCAGGCGACTTCCAAGATTGGTCGCTCGGTGTCAATTTTTCAGTACCGTTGGGAATGCGAACTGAGCGAGCAACCCTGCGCCAGCGACAGTTGATCATCCAACGTGACCGGGCCAATCTTGATCAGGGGTTGCACAATATGCAGCAACTGCTGGCCTTGAGTCTGCGTAATCTTGAACAGTTCTATGCTCAGTACGAGCGTTACAAAGCTGTTCGTGCTGCGGCTCGGCGAAATTTGGAACAGCAACTTGCGCAATATAATGAGGGAATTATTCAGTTCATTGTTGTTTTGCAGGCGATTGTGGATTGGGGAAACAGTGTCAGTTCTGAAGCCCAGTCACTCACTCAGTACAACACTGAGCTCGCCAGACATGAATTGCAGACGGGAACCATTTTGCAGGAGCACAATGTCGTGTTCTTTGAAGAACGTTTCCGCTCAATTGGACCGCTGGGGCGTTGTGGAAAAGATGCCTGTTACCCGCGTAGCCAACCACCATCAACTACGGTGATGCGATATGAGCAGGGAACACAACCATCCGAAGAGTATTTCGATCTCGAAGATCCGGTTGACAAGAAAAAACCGGTTGCTGAAGATCAGAACGATGGCAGAGGTCTTGATCCAGAA